>ENA-UONQ01000021-UONQ01000021.1-human-gut-metagenome-genome-assembly--contig:-CS26-NODE-21-length-188517-cov-18.867910_pt1 | contig 188517 bp, 125 predicted proteins | sample MGYA00242460_ERZ724007 | MGnify/ENA metagenome assembly ERZ724007
TGACTCCAATAAGGGGGACTAGAAAGGATTAAGAGCTAGTCCCCGGGAGTTTGGGTACGAAACTAAATGAATTCGGAGTCTAAAAAAAAGGCGCCGCTTCCGCGACGCCTTTGGGATCCCGCTGAGATAAACCTGACTCACCGGAATATGGCTGAATGTTCCGGAAGTTCAGGTCTCACGACATCGAAACCATGCGTCGCGGCCGGTCTGCGTGCAGCAGCACATCAGACACGCGCACATGGTGCAGCACATCAGCTTGTAGCGACGCTCGGTCATGGTTATAAAAGTTCCCAAAAAGTCGTGAAAAAACGAGAATTTCTAAAAAATGAAAAGTTCGCTTTCAATTTTGCGCACCCATCATTTTGGGCGCTGTTGGGGTAATCATGGAATGAATTGGTAAAACCGTCAATAAGACATTCATCTTAGTTCGGTAAAAAAGACACTCTTCATCGGTAATACCTCACATTGAAGCCCGTCCTCCGAACCAGAGAAAAGATCCGTTCATTCTTTTTCGCGGTTCTGCCAGCGTTCTGCGCCGGCAGCGAGCCGTGTGAGACCTTCAAGGAGCAGGGCTCTTTGCGTCGCAATATTGATGCGCACAAACCCTTCGCCGTCTCGGCCGTAATGCGAGCCTGCTGCAGCCCAGACTTTCTCGTGCGTTTTAAGCGACTCGCAAAAGGCGTCCGTGTCTAGGTCCGCGCCCAGCATTGGCCGCATGTCTGCCCAGAGGAGGTAAGTGCCTTCGAGCTTGGAAAGCCGGCAGAGCGGCAGTTTTTCGGCAAAAAAAGCTTGAGCGGCAGCCAGATTGCCCTGCAGATAGGAGAGCAGGGCTTCGAGCCACTCCTCCCCTTGGTTCCAGGCGGCAATATCCGCAGCAACGCCGAACACATTGACGTCGCAGCACTCGTTGTCATTGATCGCCCGGTCAATCTTCGCTCGGACCTTGGGGTCGGCGGCAATAATGGCAGCAATGCCGGCCCCGGCCAGATTGAAGGTCTTGGTGGGGGAGGTCAAGATCACCGTGCGCAGGGGATCGACGCCCTCAACTTGAGCCGCAGGGAGATAACGGCTGCCGCCAAAGACAAACTCGCCGTGAATTTCGTCGCAAACGAAGAGCACGCCGGCCTGGTGTGCGATTTGAGCCGTCCGGCGAATTTCGTCGGCCGTCCAGACACGGCCCACCGGATTGTGCGGGCTGCAAAAAAGGAGCACCTTCACTCTGGGGTCGGCGAGCGTCTTTTCGAGCGCCGCAAAATCAATCGCCCAGCCGGCATTGCCCATTAGAAGCACAGTTTCTGCCGCAAAGCACCCGTTGTTGCGGATGCTCGAAAAGAAGCAGTTGTAGGCCGGGGTCATCAGCGCCACACCGTCGCCCGGCCGCGTAAAGGCTTTGATGACCGCGGAGACGGCGGGGACCACGCCGGTGGTACAGAGCACTTCTTCGCGGCGGATCTGCCAGCCGTGTCGCCGGGCAAACCATCCTTGGAGCGCTTCGTACCAGGCGTCGGGCACTTTTTCGTAGCCGAAGACGCCGTGCCGGACGCGGTCGCTGAGCGCATCAATGATGCAGGGGGCCGTACGGAAATCCATATCCGCTACCCAAAGCGGAATGACATCCGCATCGGCAGAATCCCACTTGTAGGAACCGGTGCCCCGGCGCTCTGTCGGTTCGTCGAACTTGAATGCCTTCATGCTGAATTTCCCCTTCTTCGGCAACGAAAGCGCCTATTGTGCCGTACCGGTTTCAATGATGCAGTCCGATCCGCTGCGGCGGTGTTCGTCGAGAATCAATTTGCCGAGCGATTCGCAGCGGATGCGTCCGTGAATCGGGTTCTTGATGCTCGTTACCGAGCTCCTTATGTCCGCATTCACGGTGGAATACTCAAATCCGAGATCGCAGTCGGGATCCATCGTGCAGTTTTCAAGCACCAAATCCTCTGCATAGCAAAGCGGCTGAGTGCCCTTGATTCGGCAGTTGACGAGCTTCAGGCGCTTGGTGTGCCAGCCGAGGAATTCACCGTCGATTTCCGAGTCGTACACCGTGACGTCCTCCGAATTCCAAAAGGCGTCTTTGGCGTGAATCTCGGCGTCGCGGATCACCATATTGCGGCAGTACTGGAAAGCATAGTTGCCGTGATGAACATAGTCGGCGATATCAATGTTGGCCGAATGCATGAAGAGATAATCGGCATGATCGGCCGACACGTGCCTGAGTTTGATATTGCGGCAGTTCCAAAGCGTTTCCATCGCGTCGGAGAGTTCTACCTGCTCGAGGTCGATATTTTCCATGTCGCGGAACATCTTCGGCGCATCGATTCGGGTGTGCTTCATGCGCACATCGTCGGCGTACCAGATGGCGGCGCGGGCGCCGGGCGCAAAGCGGCCGCCCTCGAGCACCACATGTTTGGCGTGCCAGAAGGGGTATTTGCCTTCGAAGAGGCAGTCTCGGGCGGTGATGTTTTCGACGTGCTTTAAGGCGGATTCGCCCGGATGAATGACAACGTGGTCGAGCTCTGCGCTGCGGAGCGCAAAAAGCGGGCGCTCACCGCCGTATTCGACATTTTGGAGGATCTGCATTTTTTTTGTCCTGTTTCAATGGTGAGGCTGACCCGAAAAAAAATGCCGGCATCTGTTTGGGGCATCGTCGGCCAGCGAATATGAATCGCTTCAAACTCTAAGACCGCAGGCTTTAGCCCGCCCTGCTGATCACTGCAAAGAACTGTACGATTCTGCTCGAGCCTTCAAACCCCTAAAAAAACGGCTCGAACATGCGAAGTTCGAGCCGTATCGAGCGCCAATATGTCTCCCAAGCTTCAGAAGAAGGTCTGCAGGAGTGCATTAAAGGCCACCGCGAAGACAATCGTGATCGCCAAATTGGTCTTCAGGGCCACAACGACCGTGGCCGCGAGCGTCACGAGCGTCACAATGTTTGTCGTCATAAAGGCCGGCGCGGCAATGGAAATCATTACGCAGCAGGGCGCGGCATCCAGAATGCGCTGCATGCGCGGCGACACGGGATGACGGCGAAGCACCAGCCAGCCGATCAGGCGTGTGGAGTAGGTGGCGAGCAGCATGCCGCAGATAACGATGAATTCCTGAAGCGACGGCAGGGCGAAAATAGTGCGAAGCGTATCGGACATCTGTGCATTCTCCTTATTCGCTTACCGCTGCCAGAACCAGACCGGTAATGGTGCCGAGCAGAATGCTCCAGTGAAGCGGCACAAAGAGGCTCGATCCGGCTGCGACGAGCGCCGAGGCCGCCATCGGGCCGGATTTGGAAAGCGCCGGCCGCATCGCCGCCACGAGACCGATGAAGGTGGCCGGAAAAGCCATCAGGAACCCCCAGCGGGTCAGGTCGCCGAGTGATCCGTCGACGGCGGCGCCAATCGCAGCGATCATGAACCACGAGGTCCAAAGCGTTACGCCGACGCCCATGTGGTAGGAAAAGGAGAAGAGCTCAGCAGCAGAGCGCCCCGCCTTGCGGCGGCGATGCACTTCCTGCATGGATAGTGCCCAGGTCTCATCGCACATGACGAAAAAGGCGAGGAGGCTCCTTGGCGTTGACACTTTAGCGCTCTGCATAAAGGGCGTGAGCGCTGCGCCCAGCACAATGTGCCGGCAGTTGATCAGCCAAGTCGCGCAGACAATAACAATAAAGCTCGGTGCCGAGCTCCACAGTGCCACAGCGGCAAATTCACTGCCGCCCGCAAAGTTGAAAGCACACATGATGGCCATGCCGATGGCCGAGAGCCCGTGCTGAGCGCCTTGCGTGCCGAGAATAAAGCCGAGCGGCAAAATGCCGATCATCAGCGGCAGTGTTGAGCGTGCGCCGGCCAAAAAGTCGGACCAGGCATCATCATGGACCGCTTGACTGACGGCTTTGGAAGAGGGCTCAGTTTCTGAACCGGCTGACCCTGCGTCAGTTTGAACGCGCTCGGAAGACGTTCCGTCTTCTGCGGACACGGCGCCTTCAGTAGGTTTTGTCATAGGGCAAGTTGGAAATTTGATTGACTGGAAGATCGATTCTAGGACTTCTGCGCACCGAAAAAGTGCATGCGGCTCAGGCATTCCTATTAGTGCATCAGACAAATTAGGTAATAGCTGACCAAACACCATCTGGCCGTCTGCCGATCGAGCCGAGGGTCTGCCGCTCAGCATCTAATTACTTTGGCGGAGTTCTTTTGGTGGATAGGCATTGTTTGCACCGCGTTCTAGCATCCGAATCAGGTTGTTCCTCATCGGAGGTTGCATGTCAGTCGTCTTGCTGTTTGAAGCTCAGGTTCAGCCCGGGCGCCTTGAGGCATACGTCCATTACGCGCTTGAAGCTCAAAGGGATTTGGCTGCGGCTGACGGATGCCTTTCGACCGAACAGCTCATGGCTGTTGATGAGGCTCGCCGTATTATGGTGAAGTCCATCTGGCGCGACTCGGCTTCGGCTCAAGAGTGGAACCGCACCAACGGCGCGCTGCTCGCAGAGCGGGCAGCTCGGCTCTCACTCTTTGAAGATTATTCCGTATCGCTCCTTTGTCCTGCTGAATTCACCTCGACAGCTGCGCCGGCGCCGACGATTCGCGAGTCTGCCGCTATAGCGAGCTGAGACGCACCAGAGCCGCTCAAGAAAGATTCCCTGCCGCCGCAGTCACCACCTCCATGTAGATCTCCGCACCCGACTGCGGCGGTTTTTTCTCCATCGAGCCTTTCGAGCCTTTGATGGATTGAATTTGCTCAAAACTATAGAAGCTTCCCGACGCCTGACGGCATCGGGAAGCTTCCGTGCAGTTTCAGCCGCTCGCCCCGGGCTGACAGCCCGAGGGTGAGCATCACTATTCTTATTGAGCCGTCTTCAGATAAGCGTCTGCGGACTGGCCGGCGATGCGGCCGAACGTCACAATATCGGCCTGAGCGTTGCCGCCGAGGCGGTTGCCGCCATGGACGCCGCCCGTGACTTCACCGGCCGCAAAGAGACCCGGGATCGTGTGACCGGCAGGATTAAGCACCTCAGCCTTGGTATCGATCTTCACGCCGCCCATCGTGTGGTGAACAGCCGGCTGAACCTTGACGGCAAAGAACGGGGCGGTCTGCATGGCCTGCGGCATATCGGCACGGCCGAACGCATCCTTGCCCGCAGCTTTCCCTGCCGCATAAGCCTTGAGCGTGGCTTCAAGCTCAGCCGCCGGCACGTTCATCGCCTTGGCGATTTCGGCGACGGTATTGCCCTTGACGGCCAGACCCATCGAAATGTAGGAGTCCATGAGCTTGGCGGACTTGCGGGTGGCATCATCCCAGAAGACCCAGGCGAAGCGGCCGGGCTGCTTGAGTTCGGCAGCCGAAACCACATCGCGCGTCAGGAGTTCATTGGTGAAGCGCTTGCCTTCGGCGTTGATCAAAATGCCGCCGTCGCCGCGCACGCTTTCAGAAATCAGCGTGCCGTCCGGCGCGGCCGTCGGATGCGCCTGAATCTGCTTCATATCCACGAGCGCTGCGCCGGCGTGTTCGGCAAGGATAATGCCGTCACCCGTTGCGCCGGGCTGATTGGTCGTCGCATAGCCCTTGAGTTTGGGCTGATACTTGACGAGCATATCCTGATTGGCGCCGAAGCCGCCGGTGGCGAGCACCACGGCCTTGGCATCAATCGTATAGACCTTGCCGTCCTTGGTCGTGGCTTTGACGCCCGCTACACGGCCGTCCTTCATAATGATTTCGGTAGCGCGCGTCTGCGTGCGGACGTCCATCTTGCGGTCTTTAGCGGCCTTCCAGAGCACACGGATGACTTCCGGGCCGATGGCGGAGCCGTCTGTCGGACGGTGAGCGCGGGGATACTTGGCGCCGCCCGCGCGCCCAACGGTATTGAGGTCAGCACCCAGTGAAACGAGCCAAGCGACGGCGTCCTTCGCATGGGTGGTCAGCGTGCGCACCAGCGCAGGGTCATTGAGGTTGTGGCCGCCCTTCATCGTATCGGCATAGAACTGATCGATCGTGTCGGGGATGCCGGCCTTTTTCTGCTGCGGCGTTTCCGCGGCATTGATGCCGCCTTCAGCACGCACTGTATTGCCGCCGATCATCGGCATTTTTTCCAAAACCACCACTTCGCGGCCGAGGTCGTGGAGCGTAACGGCTGCGGAAAGGCCCGCTCCGCCGGCGCCAATCACAACGGCATCGGGATTAGCAAAAGCTGCGCCGACGGAAAGAGCCAGTGCGGCGGCAATGAAAGTGCGCTTCATAAAGTATTTCTCCTTGAGGGCTTGCTCGGAATGCGTCCGAGCATTTTGTCGAAATGCTGCATCCGCGTCCGCACTCGGTCAGACGGCGGTTTTGGATGCATTGAATCTGCCCGACAGTATCTGCCTGGCGAGCGTCAGATGCGTTGAGAGATACTCAAAGGCGCGTTGAGGTATTCTTTATGCCCTCGGCGGTATACAGACGATGACAGAATGATGTTTATCTTTTTTGAGTACGCAATGCGAATTCGACAAAATCAATTGCTGAAGGCAAAGCGGGGCGCGCTTTAGGCAATACGAAAGCAAGCGGGCGTGCCGCCCAGCTGTCCTCCAGCTCGCGCACTTCTACCGGTGCGTTTGGCGGGACAGCCGACGCAGGAACGACTGCCGCGAGCGGCCCTCGAGCCACCAGTTCAACCAGAAGACTAAAGGAGGGGGCCTCAATAATCGGTTCAAAGCGAAAGCCTGCGGCCAATGCACGCTCTTTCATGGCTGCGGTCATTGGACTGGCCTCAGTGAGTGCAGCAAATCGAAGATTGAGGAGCTCCGCAAATTGAAGCGGCCGATTTTTAAACTGCTGAGCGGCGCAGGAGTCTCTGGGCAGAATCACCACATGGCGATCTTCGACAAATGGAACGAGTTCGAGCTTCGTCCGATATGCCGGCGAAAGTTCCCGAATACCGCCGATAAGTCCCAAATCGGCTTCGCCGGTGAGCACTGCCTCAGGCGTCAATGAACTTCGGTGTTCAGTTAATACGGCGCGGAAACTTGAATTTTCGCGCAGATAATCGGCCGCGATTCGGCAGAGAAAATTCTGCAGCCCTGTGCTGTTCGAAAAGATGCGAAGCGGCTCCGGATCATGCTTTGAAAAGGGATTTAATCGCGCGTCGAGCGCCGCCGCTTCTGCAAGAATGGGCACTGCAGCTTCGGCCAATGCGGTTCCGGCTTCAGTCGGCACGAGTCCTTTCCCGGTCCGCGTGAAAAGCTGCGCGCCGATGCTGTCTTCGAGTTTCCGGAGGCGAAGACTGACGGCTGAAGTTGTCAAATGTGCCGATTCTCCGCTCGCTGACAAACTGCGCGTACGCATGAGAATCAAAAGAAGGCGCAGATCAGAGAGTTCATAGTGAAGCGGCATGTTTTTCGATACCAATCGAGATGCATTGACGGCAAATACAACTTTCGTTTTATGAAATTGTATGCAATTGCGGCACGAAAAGTCTTGCTTTGAGAGCAAGTACTCCCGCTAAGTCTTGTTGTGCGGCAGTAACAACGTAAATATTCAGGGCAAAAGGAACTTTAAGTCAAACGCAGCGCGGCATAAGGCATTCATTCGGCCAAGTACTTCAGATTGAATCTTTCTGCAGCTCACAATAGTTCAATCGCCTGCGGTTCTCTGCGCCGTCTTCAGCTTTGATCTTAGTATTCTTGCTTACAAAACCTGCTCAATAAGAATTCTTCATCCCATTGCATCACAATATTCTCTTTCTCGATATGTCTAAACAGTCTGATCGAACACGAGTTTGAATAACTTTTTTCTCAAGTCAGATATTGCTTTTGAGATTAAATTTGGTATTATTCGTTCCAACAAGACTTTTTCCCATTTTTTCGGAGAATAATATGTCCGATGATAAATTCGTAAATGAACTGACCCAGATTGAAGAAGAACAGCGTGCCCTGGATGCTCGCCGCGCTGCGATTAAGAAGCAGGTTGTGGAACGCGTTAAGGTCATGATCCGCACGTACCATCTTACGACGGACGACATCACCGTCCCCGCTCCGGGCGAACAGGACGACGACGGCCGTATGGTCAAGTACCGCGATGCCGACGGCAATACCTGGACGGGCCGCGGCCGCAAGCCGAAGTGGCTCATCGCCGCCATCAACGCCGGCGCCAAGCTTGATGATTTCCGCACCTATGCGGATCGCTCTGCTGAAGAACTCTGATTTTCTGCAGCATGACCAAAAGCGGAACTTCCTTGGGTGAAGTTCCGCTTTTTTTATTCCTGTTCACGGCACGCTCAAACTGTCTCTCGATACGATTTGGCAGCTGGTTTTGCCGAGGAATGAACCTCGGCACTCCTCCCCAGATTTACTAATGACTGAACCGCGCCGGCGATAGAGAAGGGGGATGTCGGTTTAAAGAAATAGGATGCACCGCTTCATCGGCATAAGCATTTAGGCGAGGTTTCCGGCCTCATGGCAAGCCGTCCGCAAAGTCGAAACGGAAAGGATGAATGATCAGTTGTTCAATCAAAATCAACCTTTTATCAATAACGGATGATCGGCTGAGCGGCGAAGAGATGAATCATCGCATTCCAAGTTCTGATCGTAATAGGCAATACCTTGCTCGGAATTGAGCAGTCGTTCTGAAAAATTTGATCAAAAATCAGCATGAAGCGCATCCGATCATTCAGATCGCGGGATCACTTCTGCAGTTTGCGCCAAAGCCGCTCTTTACCCTGCAGATCTATTGCTAATTGCGAAAATCTTCTGGTTACGCCATGAACGAACAAAATATCAATCCGGGTATCTTTGGGCTCGGCAATCCCAATAATGCCTACAGCCAATATTTCTCCGGCCGCAGCTGGCTCAAAATGCTCACCGTCGAGCGTTTAGTGACGGCCAATGTCACTTTCGAGGCGGGCTGCCGCAACAACTGGCATGTGCATCATAAAGGCGGACAAATTCTGCTGGTTACGGCCGGCCGCGGCTGGTATCAGGCGTACGGCGAACCTCCCCGTGCACTGAAGCCGGGCGATGTTGTCAATATTCCGCCGGAAGTAAAGCACTGGCACGGTGCGGCAAAGGATTCGTCTTTCGCCCATATTGCCATTGAAGTTCCGGCCGAAGGCTCGTCAAACGAATGGCTCGAACCCGTTTCAGACGAAGACTATGCAAAGCTTTGACGAATGACGCAGAGACCGGCAGGGGTGTTTGCCCATAAGAACGAAACGCCGTCGTCAGCGGTTTGAACGTTTGGCTGACGACGGCATTTGGGGTTTTCTCCGCGGCCTTTCCGCCTGACTGAAGTACGGCGCAGAGGTGTTTTCAGACGGAATGCTTTATCCCAGAGCGACCAAATCGCAGCCGGCCGGAGCTGCAAGCGTTGCAGTCATATAGAGAATGCGTCCGTCATGCGGGGCATGAATCTGCGCGAGCATCGCGCCCTCGAAATCCTCGAGATGCCCGAGCAGGTCACCCTTGAGGACATCATCGCCCGCCTTGACGCGCGGGAACCAAAGGCCAAACTCCGAATGCGACAGATAGGTCGCAAACGGTGCCTCACGCTGGGCTGTATTAACCGGCGCTTTGCCGTCAATAATGCCAAGGTGCGCGAAGAGCGCCTTGAGATCTTCAAAGTAGGCTTCTACTTCTTCGGGCTCCCAGAGCCCGCAGGCGCCGCGCTCGATGAGAATGGACGGCGTGCCGCGAAGCGCAGCGCTGTTGTAGGCGCCGGTGGATGCCTGTGACAAAACCCGGACCGGCACATTGAGCACCTGGGCTGCGGCACGAGCAGTTGTGGTCACCTCAGGCGCACAATTGCCGGGCACGTAAACATAGGGGGTGAGTTTTTCAAAGAGATCGCCGCCGTGCAGGTCAATGTAGAAGTCTGCTTCGTCTTGGAGCTGGGTGATCGCCCAAGCCGTCTTTTCCGACGCAGAACCTTTCGGGTTCCCGGGGAACATGCGGTTAAGGTTCTTCCCGTCTTCGGGGAAGATCGCTTTGGCGCGTTCCTTTAAAGCCGTTGGATTGCAGAGCGGCAGGACCGTGATCGTCCCGGCAATATCGGCCTGCGACAGAAAGGCTCTGAGTTTTCTGGCGGCCAAAATGCCGGGATATTCACTGCCGTGTATGCCGGCCGTGATCAGCACGTGCGGTCCCGGGCGGTTCCCCGATGTGCGGTATCCGCGCAGCGTGACGCCGCCCTCGATTTCAAACGATTCAATCATTGTGGGTTTTTCCTCGCAATGGTCAATAAAGAACTTGTCCCTGAACGTGCATCACATCACCGTGCGGCGTGCCGATTTCTTCATCTCGCTCCATGCGGGCTTCAGCTTCCGGATCCGGAGCGCCGTGAATGCCGATGCCCATCACAGCGCGCAGCAGATCGCGGGCGTAAGCATTGCGGATGTCCCCGATTCTGCTCATATCATCAACGGCTTCTACAAAGCTGCCGTTGTGGAGGAACCGCACGCGGTCGCAGAAATAGGTAATGGCGGTCAAGTCGTGGGTAATGAAGACGTAGCTGAGATTCAGTTCACGCCGCAGATCCTTCAGAAGGTCCATTACTTGAATCTGCGTTGCCGCATCGAGAGAACTAATTGCTTCATCGAGCAGAATGAAGCGGGGTTTCAGAGCGACGGCGCGGGCAATGCACACGCGCTGGAGCTGGCCGCCCGAAAGCTCATGCGGATAGCGGGTGAGAAAGCTTTCGTCGAGACCGACGCGTTCAAGGAGTTCAATGGTTTCCTTGCGCTGAGCTTCTCGGCTGATGTTTGCACCCTTCAGACGCATGGCACGGAAGGATTCCCCAATAATGCCCTGTACGCGAAAGCGCGGATTGGCCGAAGTGGTGTAATCCTGAAAAACAATGGAAATGCTCGACTGAATGCGCGCTTTGTCGGCGCGCGGGAGGCGGCCGTAGAGATCGAGCCCGTCGAGACGAACCGTGCCGGAGTCGGGCGCAAGCAGTCCGCAGAGGACACGTCCGAAAGTAGATTTGCCCGAACCCGATTCGCCGATGATGCCGAGGCATTCACCTTCCTTGAGGTCGATCGAAAGGCCGTGGAGCACTTCCTGACGTTCACGGCCGAAGAGCCGCGTCTGATTTTCCTTGCGGAATGAAACGCGGATGTCTTTTGCTTCAAGCAGCATGAACTTTTTCTCCTCGAATAGCCCGGCTGAAGGTCGACATGACTGAGAGATGCCGATCGATGAGTTCTCGCGTATAGGGGTCCTTCGCATGCTCAAAGATTTCTTCGGGCAGACCGCGCTCAACGGCAAGGCCACGATGCATGACGACGAGCTTGTCCGAAATGAGCGAGAGCACGCCGAGATCATGCGAGATGAAGATCATCGCAGCACTGCGGGACGTTTTAATGCGCAGAAACTCCTGCATGATGGCGTACTGACTGATGGAATCGATGGCCGTTGTCGGTTCGTCGCAGATGATGAGGGACGGTTTCAGGGCGAGCGCGAGACCGATCATCACGCGCTGGAGCATGCCGCCCGACATCTGGTGCGGATATTTGCGCAGCACATCCTCCGGGTCACGGATCTTCATGAGTTTAAGCACTTCGATCGATTTGGCCCGAATTTCGGCACTGCTCCAGTCCGTATGTTCCTGAAAGGTTTCTGCCATCTGAGCGCCGATGCGGTAGAGCGGATCAAAGCAGCTCATGGGATTCTGCAGCACCATGCAGATCCGTGAGCCGCGAAGACGGCGCAGTGCATCGGCATCTTTCTCCAGAAGGCTTTCTCCCTGAAAGAACACCTTGCCACGAACTTCGAACGAACGATCGAGAAGTCCCAGCATGGCCTTGGCGGTCATGGATTTGCCTGAGCCCGATTCGCCGAGAATGCCGAGACACTCCCCGGGCGCTACGGAAAAACTGACGCCTTTGACGAGTTCGGCGGACTTCTTATCCTGATGGAAGGTGACGTACAGATCCTGTACGTCAAGTACAGACTGCTGAGACATCAGAGACGAACCTCCTTGGGATCAAGGGCGTCGCGAAGGCTGTCGCCCAAGAGGTTGAAGGCGCCGACGAGCACGACGACGGCAATGCCCGGAACGAGCATCTGCTCGGGATTGGAGATCATGACGTTCTTGGCTTCGTTGAGCATCGCGCCCCATTCCGGCATCGGTGCCTGAACGCCGAGACCGAGGAAGGAGAGCGTGGAGATGTTCAGAATGGCCCAGCCCGTGTCGAGACTCGCGAGTACGGCGAGTTCGGCAGCAATGCAGGGCAGCATGTGATGCGTGAGAATGAAGTAATTCCCAGAACCAATGGACTTGGAGTACAAAATGAAGTTCGATTCGGTGTACTTCACGACGGCCGTTCGGATCATTCGGGCGTACCAAGCCCATTTGATGAAGATATTGGCGATGATGACGTTCTCAATGTTCACGCCCATGAGCGCCACCACGGCGAGAATCATGATTTGCGACGGGAAGGAGAGCATCACGTCGACCACGCGCATGATGAATTCATCAATCGGTCCGCGGAAGTAGCCTGCCAAAACCCCCATCAGCAGTCCCAGCCCAATCGTGCCGGCCATGGTGAGGAGCGACAGGAAAAAGGTCGGACGAATACCGTAAAGCATGCGTGAGAAAACGCAGCGGCCGAGCTGATCGGTGCCGAGCGGATACTCCCATGAGGGTGAAGCGAACTTCATCAGAATATTGTTTTCATACGGGTCATGCGGCGCAAGCAATGGCGCGAAGACGCCTGCAAAGACCGTAAGCAGAATCACGACCAGGCAGAACTGCGTGACTGGATTGCGCAGAAAAACTCTAAGCATTTCAGGCCGTCTCCTGTTTGCGCAGACGCGGATCGACCGCGCACTGGATGATGTCGAAGAGGAGGTTGAAGATCACGAAGAGCACGCCCATCATGAGCACATAGGCTTGAATGACCGGGTAGTCGCGATTGAAGATCGATGTGATGCAGAGTTTGCCGAGACCGGGCCAGGCAAATACGTTTTCCACAACGATCGTGCCGGCAATCAGCTGCGGAATCGACATGCCGATGGCGGTCACGCACGACTGGAGCGAATTCTTGAGCACATGTTTGACGAGAATCGAACCTTCCTTGAGTCCGCGGACGCGTGCGTAAAGCACATAGTCTTCACGCATGTTTTCGAGCATGTTGTTGCGGATCAGGCGGATATAGGTCGAAATGTAGGTTAGCGCCACCGTAAAGGCAGGCAGGATCAAATGGGCAAAAGTGCCCGAGCCGCTCGTCGGCAGCAAATCGAGCTTGATGGAGACGAACCAGATGAGGAGCAGACCCACCCAGTAAGCGGGCATGGCCGTTGTCGCAAAGACGATGCCGCGCATGATGCGGTCAAACCAGCTGTCTTTATAGACGGCAGAAAGAAAGCCGATGGGGAGGCTCAGCACGATCACATAGACCAAGGAAAGGCCCGCAAGTGACAGAGTGGCCGGCAGACAGCGGCCGAGTTCGCCCAGCACTGTGCGGGACGGATTGGTGTAGCTCACGCCGAAATCGCCCTGAAGGCAATTCCAAACCCAGTCGACATAACGCACGAAAAACGGCCGGTCCAGGCCCAATTCCGCACGGACCTGCGCGATGGCTTCAGGCGTAATGACGGGCGTCTGTCTTACGCGGAGCGCAACTTCCGCCGGGTCTGACGGGATGAGATTGATAAAGATGAAGCAGAAAAACGAGATGACGAAGAGCAGCGGAATCGTTGCCAGCAGTCGTCGGATGATGTATTGGCGCATAGAAAGACAAATCCCCGGCGCCAAGCTTCCATAAACGGAACGGCGCAGTCGAATAGGGGCTCGACCCTGCATGCATGCGTTCGAGCCCCTGCGGCATCAGAAGCGGTTACTTCCAATACATGTCGGCGAAAGGAATCTCGTATTGGTTCGAGAGGAAGCCGACGCCGCCCAGTTCAGCATTGAAAAGCGCTTTGTTGGTTTCGAATGAAATCGGCAGATAGACCGCGTCCTCGTGCAGATGCGTGAGCACGTAGCGATAGAGTTCGCGGCGCTCTTTTTCATCCGTGCTCGTCAGGATCTTGGTGATGGCTGCGTCGATTTCATGCTTGTCAGGGAGACCGAGCTGAGCCTCATAGTCGCCGTAGACACGCTGACGCATTGCGGCGAGCGAAGACTGCGGATCATAGGGCGTTCCCCAGCAGATATTGAAGACCATGTCGAACTTGCCGTTCTTCATGTTGTCGCGATAGGACTGTTCTTCTTCGCCACGGATTGAGATCTGCATGCCGAGCTTGCCGAATTCGCTCTGGAGGTATTCAGCAATCGTCTTTTCAGAAACCGAATTGGAGTTGTAAAGCAGCCCAAGCGCCAAGGGCTTCCCGTCTTTGACGGCAGGCGCGCGCTTGCCGTCACGCTTGTAGCCGGCTTCTTCAATCAGTTTGGCCGCTTCCTTCATGTCGTACTTATAGGGCTTCAGATCGATATCGCAGTACGGAATCGAAGTCGAATAGAGCGTGTCAGCGCCCGGCTCAAAGCCGTGGAAGACGCCCTGTGAGATCACCGACTTGTTCGTCGCATGCTGAATGGCCGTGCGGATCTTCTTGTCCTTGAGGATATCGTTGGTGGTATTGAGAACGATCTGACGGGTTGAAGTGGGCGAAGAAACGGCAATCGAGAACTTCTTGCTGTCGCGGTACTTGTTGAGCGCGTCAGCATCGATCATGTTCTTGCCCCAGATGAGGTCGATTTCGCCTTTTTCCAGCGCCAGAATACGCGTCTGATTGTCCGGAATGACCTTCACGACGATGCGCTTAATGGCGGGTTTTTTGCCCCAGTAGTCCGGATTGGCTTCAAAGACGGAGTATTCGTCAACCACATGCTCCTTCAGCACATAGGGACCGGAACCGATAAAGGCGGTAAGACCGTTCTTGGTCTTGCCGTCCTTCATGACGTTGGGCGAAACAAAAGCAAAGGGGCGTGTAACCGCAAGCTCCGTGAGCATCGGGTAGTAGGCTTCCTTCATCTTAATAACGAACGTGTTGGCATCCGGCGCTTCTACGCCTTCAAGAAGACGCATCATTTCAAGCCAGGAGTGACGCGTTTTGTTGTCAATCAGCGCATCAAAGTTCGCCTTGACAGCATAGGCGTCAAGCACGTGGCCGTCGGTGAACTTCAGGTTCGGGCGAATTTTGAAGGTGTACACGCGGCCGTCGGGCGAGATGTCCCAGCTTTCTGCTACTGCTCCGTGATACTTGCCGTCATTGCCAAGGGTGACGAGCCCTTCAAACACCATTTCCTGAGCGAACATTTCGCCGGCATAAAGGTGCGGATTCAGATCGCGAAGATCACGGTAATTGACGAATACCAGTGTGTCTTTACCCTGAGCTGCTGCGTGAACAGGCGTCGGCGAAGTAAAATGAACAGTACCAGCGAGGAGCGTCATGCAGACAGCGCTGCCAAGCGCACGGCGGGTAAGGCGGAAGGGCTTCATTAGCAAGGTCCTTTCGTTGAGAATTAGAACGAGAATTGTTATCGATTATACGGAAAGAACTTTGAATGTTTAGATTCGTAAATTGGTTAACGTTTACTTACGTGCGTACCTTTGTTAAAAATCAAGCGTTGCACATCTTTAATCGGTAAACCAATAAATTAACGTAACTCTTTATCGTGTTGAATGGAGTAAACGATTGATGTGTTATGCGCCATTTCATGGCGCTTTCATTTTGGCATCGCCTAATCAGGGTTTGTGCTTAGCGCATTAATGCAGGATTGTTGGCTAATCAAAATCCGGTCTTACGCCCCTTCGACAGCCCGATCGGGCGGCACGGGGTTGAGGCTGCCGCTTGGATGCCTGCAATTTCTGATGAAGTGAAGGTTTGTTGAGAAGCGGTTCTATGGCAGGCCGCAGCTCCTAGAAGCTTCTGCAGAAATGGACGGAACGCAGAACAAGTGAGTATGCGTTCCGTCAAGGTATGTGAACACTCAAGCCCTAAGAGGTTCCTTTGATTCTTGCTGATTCTCTGAAATCGATTCGAAAGATGGCCGCACAGCCTTCGGCCTGAATCATCGGCTCCGCTCTTTGGATTCGGCAGCCGCAGCATGCTCAAAGATGCGGTCTACCCAGATGCCGTCGGCTTCGATGCGTTTGGGCTGCAGGTGATCGTCATCCCGATACCAAGCCTGCAGATTGCATTTCTGACCTGGGCAGACAATAGGGGTGGGGTCTATATATTCAGCAGCGTCACCAAGAATTCTTTGGATTTCTTCATTGCCGCGCTTCCAGTCATCGGCTGCTGGGAATGGCTGCACCATGCCGACGGCGTCGCCCGTAATACGGTTGACGTGCTTCAAAGGATCGTAGATGCCTTGCTGGCCGCCGACATTCGGCGTCCAAGGGTAATCCAGCATTACATAGACCTTCAGGTCTTTCCGGGTCTCGAGCAGCGGACGGACCGTTGCGGCCACCTGGTAAAACTCTTCCTCCTTAATTTTTCCGCCCCACATGCTGCCGATGATGAGCGTGTGTACACGCTTGTCTGCAACAATCGCCTTCACTGCACGGGCATAGTCCCCCATGCGTTGGTCATTGAAAAGGAACCATCCGGCTTTGGCAATCATGCCGAAGTTGACATGCTCGCGTTCACTAAGCCGCTGAGCGCGCAGATAGTACTGCGCCATATGAGAGTCGCCAATGAAAATCAATGACGGGAATGCATTGGGGTTGGGGGTGGCAATATCCACGCCCTCATATTTGAATCTGGGGGCCTTTTCAAAGCCATCCCATTCATTCTCTGCACGAACAGAGATCACCTTGTCCTCAAATTTAAGCGGGCGCTGAGGGAATCCGTCAGTTTGGCGAATAGTCTCTCCGAGTGCCAGCATTAAGACTAAGCCAGCCAATAGGAGAAGAACGGCTTTGCCGGAATTGCGGCATCGGCGAATAGGATTTTCGACATAAAAATATACGAGTGCGGCAATGACAAAACTCAGCGCCAATGCGGCAATCAACACGGAGGGCGTTGCATCCGGCACGGCGATAAAGAGATAAGCCAAGAGCGGCCAGTGCCAGAGATAAAGTGAATAGCTGATCAGCCCGACAAAGGTCATCGGACGCCAGCAAAGAAGCGTACGGTTGAAAAGGGCATCGGGTTCGGCCGCGATGACCAGAACGGCGCCGAGTACTGGGATCAGCGTGATAAGGCCAGGATGCACAGCGCTTTCAGCGGCAAACGCCATCGGAAGGACAATCATCAGGATGCCGGCGATGGACAGCCCATTGCGGACATTTTGGGAAAAACGCGAGGTACTGAAGCCAATGAAGGTTTCAGAATAAGATAAAAGAATACCGGCACCTAATTCCCAAAACCGAGTCAATGGGAAGTAGAAGGCAAAATTGCGGTCTGAAGAAGAGAGACAGGCTGCGAGTGAACCCAATGCAATGAGAGCAGCAGCGATGCCGATCATTTTCACAGAACGGCTTAATCGCCAGATCAGCGTACAGATGAGCGGAAAAACAATGTAGAACTGTTCTTCAATGGCCAGGCTCCAAAGGTGGAGCAGGGGTTTGCGAAGTGCATCTTCCGTGAAATAGCCAATTTCACTGAGGAGCTGGAAATTTTGAATGAAGAGCGTGCTTGCATCAATGTGCATCCCCAAATTGGCATATTCATCTGGGAGAAGAATGAACCAGCCAACTGCAGCCACAAAAGTGAGCAGCAAAATGAGGTTGGGAATAATGCGCTTGATGCGCTTCTCATAGAACTCGATATAGCTAAATGAGCCGCTCGCTATGCCGCGGAAAATGATTCCGGAAATCAGATAGCCTGAGATGACAAAAAAGACATCCACACCAAAGAAGCCCCCGGGTATCAGAGACGGAAACGCGTGGAAGATCAGTACAGGCAGAACCGCCAGCGCGCGCAGTCCTGTAATGTCGTTTCTCCATAATTTGGGGCGGCTGGCGGCGGTCATCGGTGTCATGGTCTTCATCGGCCGCTTAAGGGCATAGGCTCGCGGCGAATGTTTGTTTTGATCATTGGAACAGCTCATCGGGCTGGCGCAGAATCATATCTGCTGATGAGCTAAGGCGTAGTGCCTAAGTCCATGAGAAATGCAACGACTTAATGCACAGAATGGTTCTATGCCCGCAGGCCGCAAATGTTCCCAGCACTTTCACCGTCCGCTATGCACTCTCCCGGCATCACAAAATAAAGAGCTCGTCTGCCGCAAAGCAAACGAGCTCGGAGAAGGAATTAAAGGAACAAGCTGCATGCCTTCATCTGCAGCGCGGGTCCCAATCTCTTTATGAGAAGAGCGGAATCAAGCCGTAAATGAAGATCGCCAGAATGATCACCGGAATCACAAAGCGGACAAACTGGTACCAAAGATTGTAAACGGAACCGTGAAGCTTGCCGCCATTGGTAATTTCATCGAGCGCCTGATTCTTCATGGCCCAGCCGACATAAAGCGCCGCGCCAAGTGCTGTCACGACGAAGCAGATGTTGCCGGAAATAAAGTCATAAGCATCGAAGACGGAGCGATTCAGGATTCGAACATCGGCCAGCGGTCCGTCGCTCAGAATGCAGGGAAGATTGCCGAAGATGAAAGTGAAGATCAATGCAGTGTTGATGGCATTGACGTAGAGGAAGCCGAACTTTTCATGCAGCACCGAGATGATGACCTGATAGATGGTAATGGAGGTAGTCAGGGCGGCAACGACGAGCAGCAGGAAGAACACAATGGCGAAGAAATTCCCAAAAGCCATGTGCGAGAAGGCAATGGGAAGCGTCTTAAAGACGAGTGAAGGACCGGAATCCGGGCTCAGGCCGGCGCTGAAAAGCGACGGGAAAATCATGAAGCCAGCCAGAATGGCGATCAGCGTGTTGATGATGCCGGTAATGACGGCGGTCTTCACCATGCTTTCATCTTTCTTGAGATGACTCGAAAGGGTGATCATGACGCCGAAACCAAGGGAGAGTGCAAAGAACACCTGCCCGAGCACGTCAAGGAGGAGCTTGCCCGAAAGCTTGCTGAAGTCGGGCATCAGATAAAAGCGAACGCCTTCCCAAGCGCCGTCGAGCGTTAGATTGCGGGCAACCATCACGATGAGGCAGAGAAAAAGCAGCGGCATTAAGAATTTCACCGATCGTTCAATGCCCGCGATAATGCCCTTGCGGAGAATCACCCAGTTGATCAGCACAAAGACGGCTGTGCAGATGGTGATCATGAGGGGAGCTTGCTCAATATTGGCGTGGTAGAAGGTGCTCGTCAGCTCTTTGGTGACTGGGGAGGAAAGGTCAAGACCGCCCTCTATGCCAAAAAGTCCAAGGATCAGGTGGTAGATATAGGTTATGACCCAGCCGCCTAACGGCATGTAGTAGGACAAGATGCCGAATGCGCCCAGAATGCCTGTGTAGCCGAAGAACTTCCAGAGCGGAGAGTATTTAGAGCCCTCAGGCAGAAAGGCGTCGATACTGTTGGCCTGCCCGCGGCGGCCAATGACATTTTCGACGAGGATGATGGGAATGCCCACAAAAAGCATCACCAAAATGAACATCAGGACGTAGGCACCGCCGCCGTTCTGACCAACGAGATAGGGGAAGCGCCAAGTTGCGCCGAATCCAATCGTAGCGCCCGCTACGGTCAGAATATAGGTCAGACGACTGCTCCAGGTTTGTCGTTGTTCCATGCCGTATCCTTTTAATTGTTTCTGCAGGATGGATGTCGAGGGTATCCGCATCCCGCATATGCCTGCCGTCATTCCATACGGATGCCGGCAGGTGTTTGAAGCAGCGGAGTCGGTATGAAACCCAACGATGAAGCACCTCAGTTCTGCGCTATAAGCCGCGCGAACTGATCCAAACTGCAAAAAACGTAAGTTTATACGATGCGCAAGGCGCGCCGCCGTTTGCGCACCCAGCTAACTCGTATTCATACATGCAGTTTTCGGCAGGTGTTCAGCACCGGTGATTTGGTCAAAATATTATTCAACATAATAGTCGTTATGTTGAATAATGAAGATTTCATCCGATTTTCTCATCCGTATGAAGATTTATACTGTCGTTCTTACGGTGCTCATAAAGCGACATTTTTTTCAAATAAAACGGAGAGCTTCAATGCGTCAGTGTATGGATGCAGAAAATCTGCATCGCCGCCTGAAAAAAATTCTGGGTCAAGTCCAGGCCATTGACCGCATGATTGATGAAGATGTCCCCTGCGAAGATGTCCTCGCACAAATCAATGCTGCCAAGTCAGCCCTGCACGGCTGCGGCCGCGTTGTTCTTGAGGGACATATCAAACACTGTGTGCGTGACGGCATTGAACATGGTGATGCCGACAAAACCATTGACAGTTTTACCAAAGCGGTTGAACGCTTCGCCAACATGACTTAACGGCCTGTTGGTTTGACGTACTTCCCAACGAAATGAGCGGCTAATTGCCGCTCTTTTTTTCTGGACTGCGGGTGGATGTTTAGATTGGAACCGCTCGATTTCACTTGTGTACCAGTACCCCTGTAGGTATCATGCGTATGCAACGAATACCCATAGGGGTATATCGAAACGGTTTTCGGTCAGCCTAAGCGAGGTCGAAAACACGGCAAACCACATCTGTCTGCAGTCATGAAATCCTTCGTCAGCAAACTCGTCGATGGCCTTGAATATCTTCTTGGGCTCGGCGGCATGAAACGCGACATCGCCTTTCTCATTATTTCGGGCGCTGCCCTCTTACTAAGTCTCTTTGACGCTCCGCTTCCCTTCTCCGCCGCCTGGGCAGCGATCATCCTCTGCGGCGTGCCGATTGTCACCGAAGCCTTCATCGGCATCATTACGAAATTCGATATCAAAGCAGACCTTTTGGTCTCCCTTGCCCTAATTGCCTCGGTCATCATTGGGGAAGATTTCGCAGCTGGCGAAGTGGCGTTCATTATGCAGTTGGGGAGCCTCCTCGAAGAACTCACCGTTGCCAAAGCTCGTGCCGGCATTGAAAAGCTCGTGCATCTCACTCCTCAGAAAGCTCGGTTAATCACCGCTCAGAACGAGCAGATCGTGCCTGCCGAAGCAGTTAAAGTCGGCGACCTCCTCCGTGTTCTCCCCGGGGAAACGATTCCGGTTGACGGCGTGATCATCTCGGGTCATACATCCGTAAACCAAGCCGTCATGACCGGTGAATCGCTTCCCGTCGACAAAGCGCCCGGCGACGAAGTCTCGAGCGGTACAGTCAATCAATTCGGTGCTTTTGACATGCGTGCCGCCAAAGTGGGCGAAGACAGCTCCATTCAGCGCATGATTCGCCTGGTTCAGTCGGCCGATGCCGGCAAAGCCAAGATTGTCGGCATCGCGGATCGCTGGGCCACTTGGATTGTCGTCATCGCCCTAACCTCTGCCGCACTCACTTGGTTTTTCACCGGCGAAATTATCCGCGCGGTGACGATTCTCGTCGTTTTTTGCCCTTGCGCACTGGTCCTGGCGACGCCGACGGCCATCATGGCAGCCATTGGGAACGCAACGAAACACGGTTTTCTCGTCCGTGAAGGCGACGCGCTCGAACGTCTGGCTGCAGTGACCAAGATCACTTTTGATAAAACCGGGACGCTCACTTACGGAGCGCCTAAAGTTGTGCATGTTGAATCGATTTCGGCTGATTTCACTGCGGATGACCTCTATGCCGTCTGCGCTGCCGCAGAACAATTCTCCGAACATCCGCTCGGCAAAGCGGTAGTGCGGTGCTTTAAGAGCGATGTCCGAACCGACATTGATCCGTGTGAAGCTTTTGAAATGCTGCCGGGCCGCGGCGTCAGTGCCTCCGTTAATGGTCATGCCGTATTGGCCGGCAGCCGGGAGCTCCTTGCTGAACACGGCGCTGCAGTGCCCGAAGAAGCTGAAGCCGCGGTTCAAACGCATCTGAGTCAGGGCCACACGATTGTTTATATTGCCGTCGATCAGAAAATGGTCGGCTACGCAGCGCTCGCCGATACCGTTCGAAATGAATCGGCTCAAATGATCAGCGCTCTTGAAGGGCTCCATGTTTCGCCCGTGCTCTTGACCGGCGACCATCACTGCGCCGCCCAAGCCATTGCCGGGGAACTTGGCATTCGCGATGTACACGCCAACTGCCGTCCTGCAGACAAATTGAACTGGATCAGCACCTATCAAAAGCGTTTGGAAAACGTCTGCATGATCGGCGACGGCATCAATGATGCCCCTGCTCTGAAGAAAGCCAATGTCGGTGTTGCCATGGGCGGCATTGGAAGCGACATTGCGGTGGATGCTGCTGACATTGTGCTCGTCGATGACGATGTCAAAGAGCTGCCGCACCTCATTGCGCTCTCTAAGCGCATGCTGACAACCATCAAGGTGAACATGAGTTTCTCGATGATTTTGAACTTCATCGCGATCATTCTGGCGATGCTGGGCATTCTCAATCCAGTCGTCGGCGCTCTGGTGCACAATGCCGGCTCGGTGCTCGTCATCATCAACTCGGCCTTCCTGCTCAAATGGAAGCGCCGGTCAGCTTAAAGCAGATCGCTGTTTGAAAACTGGGCTGATGCATCGCTGCAGTGCATCAGCCCAGTTCGTAAAGATAACGGCGTTGGCGGCTCAAAGATCATGCTCGGAATTGACGAGATGCTCTGAAATCTCATCAGTCCCTATAAACCGTCAACGCCGTTTTATGCGCAGCCTTCCCTCCCAAGGTTTCTCAGGCGAAAGAGCCAAATACCGCAGAAGCGCCTTGGCTCTCTATCTCACAAAAAAACAATTAGAAGCGGTGCTGCAGGCCGACCGTTCCGAAGATCTGATTGAAGCGGTCAACCGTATCGAGCAGCTTGTCGCCGTCAGAATATGAGACGCCCGAATAAAGCTGCGTGCGCTTGGAGAGGTTGTAGTAGTACATGAGCGAAGCCTGATAGGCCGTGCCCTTCGTTTCCTTCATGTTGGTTGAAATGCCCTTCCAATCGGCGTTAATGACGCCCAGACCCGCGCTGAAGAAATGCGCTCCCATCGGATAACCTACGCTCACGAAACCGACTGTCAGGTCCATGCCGTCTTCGGAATCGGCGTAATTCGTCGATCCGCCGACGCCTTTAATCATACTGACCATGTCCGGAGCGCCGCCGATTCGCCAATCATTGCTGCCTTTATAGAAAATGGCTGACACAGCCGGGCCGCCGAAATCGTAGCTCCCGAGGACATGAATGCCGGTCGTTTCGTTTTTGCGAGGTTTCGTGCCGTCAGTATGGTGGCTGGGACGCTCCCAGTTGAGCACCGTGCCGATGCGCAGGGACTGACCCGTCCAGCCGAAAGCGGCCTGAATCACATGATTGTTGTTGGACCAGCCGTATTCAGTTTCTTCGCTGCTCGAACCATTGGAATAAAAGCCCTGAACGAAGAATCCGTCGTCGCCGTTCGTACGGAAGGCGATGGCATTGTCCATTTCACCCACGTTGAAGACCATGGTGGCCGGTGCCATGCCGGGCAGTCCGGATGCCGTCATATTCGCGCGGAGCTTGCGGAAGACCGAATACGGATCGGAAGCACACGTGAATGTTGAAATTCGGCCCATTGAAACTTCAATCTGACTGTTGCCCGCATAAAGACGCGCTACGCGATTAAAGAGCCGGTTGTCTTCCCACATGGCGCCCGAATCCGTGCTGTAGCCGCTTTCGAGCTGAAAACCCACATAAAGACCGTTGCCCAAATCTTCGCGGCCGGTAATGCCGAAGTGCGAATCGGTAGGCGTCTGCTTGTATTGGGCCATTCCGACATTGCCGTTGTCGGCTCCTTCAGTCTTTTGATAGTAAAGACCGGTGGCAACTAAACCGTACACATTAACGTCAGTTGCTTGAGCGGCAAACGGCAGGATGCTGGCTGCGGCAGCGGCGGCCAGAATGGCCTTGCTGATAGGCTTGAGTTTCATTTGTGAGCTCCTTTATTCCCTGCGGAGTTGGTCTTGTCCGCAGGCTGCAAAAAAAATGAGGCTGTTTATCTGAAGCCCAGTGATGCTGGTGAATTCATCTGCTTGCGGCTTCAGAGGAAGTTGTGCGAAGACGCGTCGACCCTCTTGCGATTTCTTGGGAACGAAATGCGTTGAGGATCGAGCGTCTCAGCGCGACGGCGGATTAGTGCGTGAAGGCTTGTTCAACGCTGATCGGGAATGCCTGGTAGCCCATGACTGAGTTGATTTTCAGTTCAACGGCCGGCTTCGTTTCCCCCCAGCGGTATTCCGTGAGATACGGATGAGCCGGTTCTTCCTTGACGTTGGGACCGGCGGACGGGCCGAGCAGACCAGCGGTGGAATAGAACACTACGACGGAGTTCTTGTCGGCCATGTACTTCGTGATGCCGGTCACCGGGCTGAAATATTCGTGACCAAGGTCCTTGCCCACTTCCCAGAGCTGCTGCACGGTCATCTTCTTCTGATCGATCTTGTAGATCACCCCGCGGGTGTACTTCTCTTCGGCGAGTGCGGGCTGCTCGAGACCACGGCCGTCGCCGTTGTCGAAGACCGACAGAATCAGGGTATCCGCATCAGACATTTCGTCAATGCGGTAGGCCGTGTGCTGCGTCCATGTCCAGTCAAAGTTGCCTTCGCATTTTCCGTTCTCGCACTTGATAGGCTTGCCGTCTTTATCAACAGGCTGCAGAACTTTTTCTGCCCAGCCCTTCTTCCAGCCGTCCGGGGCGCCGAGAATCCACTTCACTTTCTTATCGCGGCCAATCTTGATGGCGGCAGACTGGTGGCGGGACGAAATGATGATTGAGTCATCCGTCGGATCGTAGTCGACGGAATTGACGTGGGCCCAGTTGCGGCCTGCGCCGACACCCACAACGTCACCGAAGTTGTCGCTTTTATCCATTTCGGCAAGTTCAGCGGCGCTGATGGTCTGACCGGCCTTGGAGGCATCGATATTGAGACACACTGCGCCCTGATCGAGCGTCTTGATGACGTTGTCGCGGTACGGATCGAGAATTTCCATCAGGCGGAAATCGTCAACGACGCGGCCGTCCTGATCAATTTCTACGATAACGTCGCGAACCGTATGAACGCGGCGGCCGTCGGCACGACGATAGTCCGCGGAGCCGACGCGCAGGAAGGAATGCCCGTTCTGTGCGTTGTCAAAGGAGTGCGAGAAATCCGAATAACCCGAGGGCAGTCGACGGTCATATACCTTGCGGCCGATGAGATCGTACTTGCAGTAGTTCTGGCCGTAGCCCCAGGTGAGCGCGCCATCTTTGGTCTGCTGGAATCCCATGAAGTATCCCGATTTCCAGGGATTCTCGTTGTCGCCGATCTCCTGATCCAGAAGCCACCAGCGGACTTCGCCCTTCGTGTCGATGATGCCGATATTGGAATTAAAGGCCCATTCCACCGCGCCGCCCGACGGGTTGTTCCAAACGAAGCGGCTGCCAACAGGCATGGTGCTCATGAGCTGCGAATTGATGAGGTAGAGGCGATCGGAAAAATCCGGATCAACATGCACGGGCTTGACTTCAAAAGGCTTTACCTGATTGGGCATGCCGGTTGAAACCGTGTAGACACTCGGGACATAGAACCGATAGGTATCTTTGAACTTTTCAGACTTGCCCTGGAACGTGCGCGTGTAGCTCACTTCGACGGTGTTCTGCCAATCCGGATAGAGACCGAAAACCGGAATGCCGGCGTGGGTTTTCAATTCGGTGCGGGAAACTTTATAAGTAATCTCCTGACCGTTCGTCTTCGGCACGATGCGGACGGTGACATCCGAAAGATCGTATCCAGCGTCACGGATGACTGCAGTGAGCGGTGCCACTTTGTACGGATTGACAATCACTTCGCCAATGTTTCCCTGCACCGGATACGTAACGTGAGGACCCGATGGGCCGCCCATAGCCATGGCGGAGGTTGAAATGGACAGCATCATGGCAGCCGCTGCGACGGCTGCACAGATTGGGACAATCTTCTTCATTTGTTTCTCTTTAATTGATCCGATAACGCTGCCGGAAACAATGTTCCGGAATGAATCAAAGTTTAGAAAACCAAACAAAGTGTAAAAATTGTCGAATTTCCGCTATCGACACGCACGTCCTGCAACATCGGCTTTCATGTTTAGAAAGACGCTTTGATCGGCTAAAGGCGGTGCTGTCTATTTAAGAACCGCGTTTTTTTGGAATGGCGTCTTTACCCTACTCGCTGCACACCGAGCAGATTGAAGCGGCTTCAAGCGACGCCATGGCTTCACGCCACCCTACTTCATCGTCAGAGCAATACCGGCTCCATCGCCGTCTCGCGCAGCTAATCAGGAAAGAACGCACCCACTGCCGAAGCGGATCCGCATCGGTGCGCACGCTCCAATAGAGATGCGGTACCCACGGCGGAATCACAATACCTTTTGGCTTCAATGCAGCGAGGGGCAGCCGTTCCGTCAAAATTTCCGCGAGCGGAATGGGATGAATGGTGTAGCCGTCAGAATCTAAAAGCGACCAAGCGTTAGCTAAAAAGAACGGCGACTGGAGAAAACGCTGCGAAGAAATTTCATGAAACGGCATGATCATGGCGCTCAGTCCCGACGGCTGACTCACTGTAGGAATCACCATCGGATATCGCGCCAGCTCCTCTGGACCGACGATGCCGTCAGGCACCTCGCAAAGCGGGTGGTCTTTGCGGACCAAAACACAGTGGGGTGAAGCAAGCAGCAGACGCTGACGCAGCGAGGGATCTGCAGGCAGATGCGGATCGCAGGCATACATGAAGTCAACCGCACTGGATCCCAATCCGGCAGCGGACTGACTGCCCAACGGCACGATTTCGATGCCGAGCTTCGGCGCGCGCTGATGAAGTTCCTTGAGGAACGGCATGATAAAGACCATGGCCGTGTTGTCGACGGCAGCAATGCGGATGACTTCACTGCTTTCAAGAATATTGAGTGTGGATGCACCGCCTAGAAGTGAATCCAGCGCTTTAAAAACATTTTGCAGGCGCGGCAGCAGCTCCAGAAGCTGGGGAGACGGCACCATCTGCGGGCCATGCCGGCTGAAAATTTCGGTTCCGAAAATAGCCCTCGCATCAGCAAGCAGTCGGGAGGCCTGCGATACGGAGAGTTTCATCGCTGCTGCAGTCTTAGTGAGGGACTGTGTATTGCTCAGAATGAGGACTAAACGCAGTACGCGCAGATCGATCCGGTCAAGATCTAGATGTGCAGTGTTGGTGGTTGGCATGGTGAATTCTGTGTTTTCTCTTCGGGGTCATCGAAGTCAGGTTCTGATGTACGCCTGTCGAACCTAAAGTCTTCTCGCAGATAGCTTTTTTGTTTTCTTCAATATTATCAAATGCTTTAGTCATTTATATGGGTTTTAGAATCCCATTCTACAGACACAAAGATTGTGCGATGTAAACTGCTCTTATACCCTAAATGTATACCTGTGGCTGAACAGATACATTCCAATATTTTCCTGCATTCTTTACTTGATAAACAGGCATTTCTTTTTCTACGCGTTGACGGGGGGGGGGATACATATAAATTGCAATGCACTTAAAGCATCCTATTGGAGGTTTACGATGCAGGTGCTTCAATTTAAAACAGTACATCTTGCCGTTATCGGAGCTATAGCCAGTGCTTTTGGCATGGCTGCTGAAAACATTAACGCAGAGCCATTGTTAACCTACGAGTCAAACAAAGTTGTTGACGGTGCACTTCCAAATGCCAATGCGGGAACGCAAGGCTTTTTATCTCCGAATAAAGCGGCCGAAACTTACACTGGCAAGAATCCCACAACCGATACCCTGTCTTTCGTCAATAAAGACAAAGGGACGAATTCGCTGGTTTACCTTGCAGGTGAAGGCAGTTCATTAACGGTCAGCAAACTCAGTGAACTCAATTTTTCAACAGAAGAAAGACTTTTCGGACAAGCCGGCAGTAAAGCTAATAATGTTGCCATTCTAGTAAGCTCTAAAGGTGCTTTTTCTGTGGCAGATGTTCAGCAAGTCAATTTCGGCACCCAGAACAAGCGGTTCCAGGGAGATCAGGCCATTAACTCCTGGGACGGCGGCAAACTCGACTTCAGCGGGATCAAAACACTTGCGTTTTATACGGACGGCGGTCAAGCCATTAACATGCAGTCCACTTCAAGTCTGAGCATCAAGGAAGTTGACACGCTGATACTGGACAACTATCGATCGCAGGAAGGGGATCCGGAACGAATTTATTCTGCTATTCAATTGATGGTCATGGCCGGTGACAATAATAATGCTCCGGCTGACCAACCTACGATTGACGTTGATGTCGGCAATCTTGTGATTAAAGCTGACTCAAAGTACACTCAATCAGCCGGCATTTCAGTTACAGATCAAACAACGGATTATCAGGGAACGTCATCAATCAAGGGATCGTTTGCTGCAAAGAATATTTCGATCGACGGCGGGACTTACGGCATTCGATCTAATCGTTCAACTGAGAAATCCCGCGATTCTGTTTTAGACGTTACGGCCGAAAATTCACTTGTAGTCAACGGCGACAAGAATGCTGTATGGCTGAATAATGAAGCAGGTCACGGAATTACTTTCAACGCTGAAGCTGCAAATGCCACATTTACGGGCGGCGAAGAAGGTGTTCTCAGTAAAAACAGCACGGCATCCATTAAGGCTGACAGTTTGACCGTTTCTGGCGATAAAAATGCACTCAATTTTGATAAAGACAGCTCTCTGACGCTGGCAAACAAAACTGACTCACAGACCGCCAACACCACCTTGAACGGCAATGTCACCATCGCCGGAAGTGCAACATTTAAGAATCAGGATATCAATCAGACCGCCGGCACTTTCCATGTCAGCACTCTGGATGCCTCCAATTCAAAGCTCACCTTCAATACCACTGAAAATGGTGGCGTAACGGTCGGAACGCTGACGGGCGATCTCAAGCTCGAAGCCGGCGCTTCTGTCACCGAAAAGCTGGGTTCAGCGGAGAAAGTTGCAGAGGCGCTTAAAACGATCATCGGCGGCAACGCTGCCGACCAGCTCAAAGAGAACTTTGTCGGCGGCGAAGCCAGTGACATGACGGGTGCCTGGACATACGATGCCGCCACGGGTGACGTTTCTTATCAGGGTTCACGTCTGTCGCCGACTTTGACCGCTGTGACCCATGCCAATGCCGCGAACCTTGCTCAGTGGCGCTATGAAGTTAATCACTTGAGCGAACGCCTCGGCGACGTGCGAAGCCAAAACGGTGCACTGGGTGCTTGGGCTCGTGTCTACGGTACGGACGCTAAGGTTTCTGACTCCGTTTCCACGAAGTTCACCAACAACACGATTCAGGTTGGCGGCGATGCCAAGGTGGGTGACACGTGGATTGTCGGCGCCGCATTTGGCTACACCGACAATTCAACGGACTTTTCGAACGGCAGCGCTGACAGTGACGGCTACACCCTTTCCGTCTACGGCACGGCAGTTCTTCCCAGCGGCAGCTATCTCGATTTGATCGGCCGTGTTGGTCGGATCAGCACCGATATTGATGTATCAACCGTCACGCCGTTTAAGGCTTCCTATGACAACACGACGGTTGGCTTGTCCGCGGAGGTTGGCCACCGCTTTGATCTCTCGCAGATCTTCTATGTCACGCCGCAGGCTGAACTCGCCTACGGCCGTGTATTCGGCGACGACTACAGCGGCAGCAACGGCATGAAGGTTTCTCAGGACGATTTCGATACGCTGATTGCCCGTATTGGCTTCCAGGCCGGCGCGAACTTCGCTGATAACCGCGGATCGATCTATCTGACGGCTTCGGTCAACCATGACTTCTTGGGCGACACAGAAGCCACCGCTTCGAAAGCAGGCGCACAGGATCAGAAGCTCAAGGAAGACCTGGGCGGCACTTGGTTCTCGTACGGGATCGGCGCGCAGTTCAGCACGACGAACAACCTTTCCTTCTACGGGTCGCTCACGCGTGCCAACGGGTCTGATTACCAGGAGGACTATCACTACTCCGTCGGCGCACGCTATGTGTTCTGATGAAGCGGCCTATCAGGCTTGTGATTTTTGAAATCTTTTAGATTTCAGTTTAAGCGCCTTCAGTCGATGCGGCTGAAGGCGCTTTTGCGCTCAGTCTGAACGCTGCGGCTAATCCGTAAAGGGCAATGCTTCCGGGGAGCTTGCCCGCGAATGCGCATGCTTAGCCGTCAGCATCTTTTGATGGCGGAAATAGAGCCAGGTGAGTGCTAAGGTCGTCACGGCCCAGCTGATGGGATAAACGATCATGAGCGTATCAAACGTCGGATCAGCGGCGAAAACCGTATAGACCCAGACGATGCGGATCGAGCAGATGCAAAAGAGCGTCACCATCGCGGGCGGCATGGAATAGCCGTATCCGCGCATTGCATCTGAAACGGTTTCCATCACCACGCTGATGGGTTCGGCCAGCACGACGAGAAGAATGCGTGTAATGGCAATTTCCATCACGGCTTCACTGTGCGTAAAGAGGCCGAGGATGCTTCGTTCGAAAATGAGCACAACCGCGATCATCATCACGGAAGCACAGAAATTAAGCCCCATTGACACCCAGGTAGCCCGTCTGCAGCGCCCGAGATTGCCCGCGCCGTAGTTCTGACTCACGAAGGTGGTTGCCGCCAGACCGAACGCGTTGATAAAGCAGTACACATTGATCTCAATCGTGAATGCGGCGACTGAACCCGCCATCACGTCCGCTCCCAGGCTGTTGATGGCCGCCTGAATGATGAGGTTGGAGAACGAAAAGACCGCCCCCTGAACGCCCGCGGGCCAGCCGATGCGGATGATCGAACGCAGCGACACGGCGTCTGGCTTCAGAAGCCGGCGAAGGTCAAGTCTGAGCGGTCCCGTCATGCGGCATTCGCGCCAGAAAAGAATCCCCGCGGCAAGCGCATTGGCGAGAACGGTGGCAAAGGCCACGCCCCCAGTGCCCATGTCGCAGACCAACACAAAAAAGAGATTCCCTGCGATATTGAAAATCGTGGCAAAGCAGAGCGCCCAGAGCGGCGTCTGCGTATCCCCTTGACTGCGATAAACAGCGGCCAAAAAGTTGTAGACCGCAATGAAGGGCATGCCCAGCAGGTAGACCCGCAGGTACAGTTCAGAATCGGCCTGCACCGATTCGGGCACTTCAAGGCAGGCGATGATCCAGTCCGCCCCGATTTCGCCCGCGATCGCCATGACCACGCCGAAGACAACCGCCACATAAAAAGCCGTGTGAACGCCCCTGCTCGCCCGCTCTTCATCGCGCATGCCTAAGGCTTGAGCGACCACCACATTTGCGCCGAGCGCGAGTCCCATACAGAGACTCACGATTAATCCGATGATCGGGACGTTGTTGCCCACGGCCGCCATGGCCTCGTCTGATACAAAGTGCCCGAGTACGGCGACGTCGGCGGCGTTGTAGAGCTGCTGGAGCACGCCGGTAAAGGCGAGCGGCAGCGCAAAGAGGATCATCTTGTCCCAGATGGATCCGCTGAGCATGTCTAATTTGCGAGTTCTGCTCATAAGCGAAAGATAAGAGCGCAAAAGAAAGCAAGCGCCCTGCTGACGGCGGATTCAGCAGGGCGGCTGCGAAAGGACTTATTTTAAAGGGAGCTCGGTATCTTTCGGTATCCGCAAAAGATCTCAGCTCCCCCTATTCCGGCGCTCTGTCGGACGATTGAGTTGGACCTGAAGTTCTTCCGGATCTTGGCCAAAATTCGTGAAGGCCCTTGTGCATTCATTAAAAATCGCAATGACGCGATTGAGGGGTGCAGTATCGGACGGATCCAAAAGGATTGTCCGATGCAGTCCTTCGAGGCAGCCGAGCTTCGCGGGAAAGTTCGCACGAAGCTCGGATTCCTTCAAGTTTCACGCGTAGCGAATGAGCGAGAGAAGAAGGACAGCGGCGAACCCCGAAAGGAGCGGCACGCAGGTGCGCTTTACCACCATGAGCGGGTTCACCTTCACCACGGCAGCAACGATGATCACTACGGCAGCTACGGGCGAAGCCGCGCGGATGACGTTGGAGGTGAGCTGCATGGGGAGTGCAACCATAATCGGATCGATACCCGCTTTGTCGGCGATTTGCGGAATGAGTTCAATGAAGGAATAGAAAACCGCGTTGCCCGAGCCGCTCACGAATGTGATGAGTGCGGTGATGCCGGAAAAAACGAGCATCAGGCCGGCGCCGGCATTTTCTACGCCCGTGACCAGACCAGAGATGGCATCGATGAGTCCCATGGCCTTCAAGCCAGCCACCATCGTCGAGGCTGCGACGATGAGCACCACCACTTTCGAGAAGCCGTCGCCCATGCCGTTGAAAAAGGTCGATACGTCCTTCATGGCGGCTTTGACGTCGCGGCGGCGGATGGTTTCCGCAATGAAGGCGAGCGCAAAGGAAAAGAGCGTGATTTCAACGAGCCCGACCTTCGCGTGCTTGAAGCAGGCCCAGAAGAAGATCGTGAGTGCGAGCGGCAGCACGGGGAAAACGGCGTACCACGCGGGCGCGTCGGCATTGACTTGGCGAAGTTCCGACTCATCCACTGCGGCGCTGACTCCGCCTTCGGCACGGTCGAGGTGCTTCTGCCAGAAATAATGCACGATGCCCATCACGATGATCGCCGGAATAGAGATCACGGCGTGATGGTAAAAGACATAGTCGACCACATGATCAAAGCCGAGCACACGGGCTGCGACTACATTGTCTCCGCCCAAAGGCGTCGGCACAATGGTTGCCGTTGTGGCAATGACGCCGGCAGCGGTGAGCGGCGTCATCTTGGCGGCTTTAAGTACCGGATAGAGCGTTGCCATCAGAATCACGGCAAGCGACGCAGCGCTCGGGATGATGATGGAGAGGAGCGTCCCCAGCCAGAACACCAAGGGCACCAGGATGTAGGGAGACTTCACGGCCGCGAGCGGGCGGCTCAGAAGTTCGATCACCTTGTCGTTGGCGCCGATTTTGGACATGTAGGCAGCAAAGCCGAAAAGCGTCAGGATGATGAGACCCGCGTTGGCGTACTGCTTGATGAAAAGATCCTTGACGGCCTTGAAGGGATCCGCCCAGGCGAGTCCGGAGGCATCTTTGCCCGTCAAAACGTCACTCCCCATGATGAGCGCGGCGTACATCAAGAGGAAGCCGGCCGCAAAGAGCACGACTTTGGCATCGTAGTTTTTGGCAATCGCCCAGCCGGCGAGCACGAGGATGAGAATGGCGAAAATAGTGGCGAACATGACGGCGTTCGGGCAGTACGTTGAAGGAATCGTGCCGGGCGGGGTCAAGAGCGCTCCGTGCACGACGAAAAATGGAAAGCGGCGATTCTCTCGCAAATTGACTTGAGTCTCAAGTGCGGAGAAATCATGAAGCGCGTAATCGTTTACCCGAGGCCTTGACCAAACGGAAACGTTCGTCTATAGATTGTGCCTCCCAACACTTAAAAGAATGACCCGTATGCGCAGCACCAACCCCGGCTTTGTCCCAGACTCCCCCTTCACCCGCGAACTCACCGCCAAGCAGCTCGCCTTTTTTTCCGCTTTTCCAAAGGCTGAACTTCACTGTCATCTTCTCGGCACGACGAGCCGGGAAACCTTCATTGACCTTGTCCGCGATTCCGGCGCTCCGATTCCCATGGCTGAAATCGAAGGCTTTTACACCCGCGGCGAAAAGCCCGTGGGGGTGCTGCGCATCTTCCGCGCACTGGAATCGTCGATCCTTAAGAAACCCGAATATTTAAAGCGCATTACGCTCGAGCACCTTGAACGCACGGCTGCTCAGGGCGTGCGCTACATCCAACTCTTCTGGAACTGGACCGGCCTCAAGCACTTCATGACCTATGCCGAAGGTCAGGACGCTATTGTGGCCGGCCTGATCGAAGGCGAAGAAAAATACGGCATTGTCGGCCGCCTCGTGCCGTCGATTGACCGCGAAGCGCTCCCGGAAGATGCTGTTGAACTGGTGCGTGAAATGGCCGCTCACCGCTCTCCCTGGGTCATCGGTCTGGGGATCGACTACCGCGAAACGCTCCACGAACCCGAAAATTTCTGGAAGGCCTACCGTCTGGCGCGCAATGCCGGTTTTAAACTGACCGCACATGCCGGTGAATTCGGCGAACACTGGCGCAATGTGGAAACCGCCATGGATCTCCTCGAGTGTGAGCGAATCGACCACGGCTACACAATCACTGACAATCCGGAGCTCGCTGAGCGCGCTGCGGATCAGGGCATCCCTTTTGCCGTGGTGCCGACCAATTCCTACTATCTGCGCACTTTCACGGATGAAGAATGGGCGGTGAAGCACCCGATCCGCCGCATGGTTGAGCTCGGTCTCAAGGTATTTCCCAACAGTGATGACCCGACGATGCACCATATCTCCATTTCTGAGAGCTGGCTTTTGATGATGAATTGGCTTGGATTTTCGCTTGCTGATCTGCGCGGATTCTTAGCCAACAGCATTGATGCTGCTTGGGTCGACGATGAGACGAAGATCGTCTGGCGTCAATTGTGGCTCCCTGAATTTGACCGTTTGGCCCGCGAAGCGTTTGGTGCTGACTGTCTGCCGACAGCTTGAATGGGATGTGCTCCCGATGGCGTTTGGCTTGATTGATCAAGCTTGAAACACCGTCGGCACACTGCTTTTTCAATCTGTCTTCGAGCTGCTGCGGAAGTCGATGGACTCGCAGCAGCTTTTTTTCTGCCAGACCTTCTTCATCGGCTTTTAAACGTCTGCCGCGAGGGCAGCTGAACAGAGCGCCGTCGCGGCCTTTCTGCTGTGTCCAGCGGCAGACACCGCAAAGGGATATTGCGCAGATCGCAAAACTGCCAATGCCAAGCATCCTAAGGGGCAAATCGCCCGGCCCCGATCTTTGACAGCGCTCCCCATCAGTCAGTGCTCCGCTTCAGCCGCCGCGGCTTCAGCCTGAGCCGATGGGCTCTCGTCAATACGTCCTTGATAGAGCGGAATAATCCGCTGGTTGGAGCTACCGCGCCAGGCGCCCTGCTTGGCGAGGTGAAGCTTTTGCACATAAGCGCCGTCAACGAGCCGATCAATGTAGGGCAAAAGCCTGCTCTTTTCCACGTGCTTAAAGGTCCTTCCGGTCCACGCCCAGACGGTTTTCTCTGGGAACCGTTCCTTGATGCGCTCGAGGAGCCCGGCCAAAACCGCTTCGTGCTCGGGCTCAAACGGGTCGCCGCCCAGCAGCGAAAAACCGGCAATCCACTTCGAATCCAGCGCCTTCATGATCTGCGCTTCTGTTTCCGCTGTGAATGGGCGTCCAGCCGTAAAAGACCAGCTTTCTTTATTGAAACACCCTTTGCAGCGAAGCGTGCAGCCGGAAACAAACAGCGAAACGCGCACGCCGGGGCCATTGGCGGTGTCGTAGGCGGATAGACCGATGTAGTTCATGACGAAAGAAATAAATAAATCGGGGGAGCTCAGCCGGAACTCCCCCGAGGAACCTTAAAGACCGCTGCTGCGGTCTTTAAAGGTTTTACATGCTCTTGCGGTTGTGGATCTCAGCCATTTTCCCTTCATTCATGCGGGAAACGCCGTTCACGTTGCTGTAGCCGAGGTAGCCGCAGACGCGCGAGATCACGGAGAGGTTTGAACTCCCGCACTTGGGGCAGCGCATGAGCACATTGGTGCTGTGTGTGCCGCAGTCGCCGCAGTAAGCACTGTCAAAATTCACGCCTTGGTAGAAGCCGAGTTCCATGCCGCGCTGGATGACGGCCTTCACCGCATCCGTGTTCTCAGGATTGTCGAGACGCACGTACTGAATGTGGCCGCCTTCGCACAGGTGAAAGTCCTTGAATTCGTGGTCCTGCTTCTCAAAGGGCGTGATTTCTTCGGTCACGTTCACATGGAAGGAGTTCGTGAAGTATTCAGGACTGTAGTGCGGCGTATGGCGGAAGACATTGTCAATACCCTGCTTGGCGCAGAAGGCGTCGTACTGCTTAGCCTGCGTCGCGCAGAGGCTTTCGGCGGGCGTGCCGTAGATCGCATAGAGCCACCCGTCTTCCTTCTTGAAGACGTTGATGCGTGCCTGCAGATGACGGAGCACTTCTTCGGAGAAAGCGCCGCCCTCTTCAAGCAGACGCTTGCCCGTCCAGAGGAAGGTGGCCTCATCGAGCGCCGTGATGCCAAAGGACGCCGTCATGTAGCGGACCAGATCGCCCACTTCATCGTCGGGATCCTTCGTGCCCTCATAGAAGCCCCCCTGCGTGAAGGCGAGCGGGTTCGAAGAGCACTTCTGGCGGCGGATGATGTCATAGCGCTTCTTGAAGAATTCGCGGATTACTTCCAGACGCTCGTCGAGTTCCGTCCAGAAAGCGGTGCGCCAATTGTCAGGATGCTCGAGCTGCACCAGACGGATGATGAGCGGAATATTGAGGCTCACAGCGCCGATGTTGCAGCGGCCGATTGCCACATAGCGGCCCTTTTCGTCATGCCAGGGCGAGAGATACGCGCGGCAGCCCATCGGGCTCGTAATGACGCCGTGTTCGCGGAAGAGCTTCGAAACCGTGCCGTAGTCCGATGAGAGCGACAGGTAATCCGGATACATGCATTCGGTCGAGGTCTTCACGGCCTCATCGAAGAGTTCGGACGAATACTGGTCGGCTGCAATCTGCGGCGCATCGTACAGATAGACGAGCTTCGGGAAGACCACGGGCTTATGGTGCGGGCCGTGGCCGTTGCGGCGAACCTGCAGCATGACTGTGTTGATCTTCGAGAGCCACTTGCGCTCAAAGGGCGCGTAGTCCTTTAAGTTCCACTGACCAAAGGAAATCGTCGTAAAAGCGAAGTCACCGCGCGAGCACGGCACGGTATTGAGCTTAAGCTCAAGCGACTGGAAGCCCTGCTCAAGTTCGCGGGTGACATCCTTGTCGCTTTGTTCAGCGGCCCGTTCTTCCGAAAGGCCGAGCTCAATGTATTTGTCGTGCGCCGTCTTCCAGCTCTTCAAAACGTAAGGCAGCAGGGCCTTGTCCAATTCCGCGAGCGTAAAGCCGCCGAACTGCTGAGCCGTCGCGACGAGCGTGATGTCGCCCACCACCTGCAGTGCCGACAGAACGGTTTTGGGTTCGGTGTAGCGCACATTGCTCATCTCGAAGCCGCCGCGCAGGATAGAACCGATGTCAAAGAGGCAGCAGTTGATGCATCCGAGGATCATGTCGCGCATGTCGTGGATGTAGATGTCGCCGCGGTCGGTGAATTCTTTTTCGCGCCCAGAGAGATAGAACTGACGATAGAGGCTCTTCGTGAGGAACCCCTTGATGAGCGAACCCTTCGTCGAAACGAGGGACGAATCGAAGTTGGCATTCTCACGGTCGCCGAGACGCAGAACATCATCAGCATCCTGACGCAGCTGCTCGAAGGTCTTCGCGTAGTTGTTCTTGTAGTAGCGGTATTCGGCATAAGACGTCGCAACATCCTTGAAGCCAAAGGTTGCGAGCGTACCGATCACGAGCTCGTGAAGTTCGGCCACGGGCACCTTCTTGCGCGACTGCAGACGTTCAGAAATCGAGTTCGCCATGGCGAACATGGTTTCGTCAGGGATCTGCTTGTCGCAGCGGAAGGCTGCCTTCATGATGGCCTCGACGATCTTCTGCGGCTTGAAGTCTTCAAGCGTATTGTCTTTCTTGAGTACCTTGAACATCGCGGATTCCATTCTTTTTATCTCGAGCGCTCGGCCGTCTGATGCGGTCTCTCGAGCGAATTGATCTTTGAGAGAAAAAATGCCGCGACGCGCTGTTTCGACAGCTGTGCCGACCACCGCTTCTGCCCGCAGCAATCTTTCCCAGAAGTTGGACGGGAAGTGTACAGGTAAAAAGACGCTCAGCTGACGCTTCAATCGATAGCGTTTTTCTATTGAATTGAGAGATGAAATTCGAACTGCTTGAGTCTGCTGAAAGATTGCTGCAAAATACCTCTATATAGGTAGTGCTTCAGGAGTAACGCGCATCCCGTGGAAGTATCATTTCTTAAGAAACACTATATGTAGTGCTGTCACATGGCCATCTTCTACATACTGTCATTGGTACTTCTACCAGATCCGCGGAGTGCGTCCGTCTGCCGAACGTTGATTAGCAGCGGATTTCTGTTGGGATGCGGCTGTCTGCGTCGTCTGCGGCTGCCTAATAAATAGGCACTTGCCGAAAACCAACATCGGTAATGCAAACCCGGCGCCCCCTATTCGTCATGCATAAAAGTGCCGTCTCAAACGCCGGCATTTTTGGAGTGATTTCGTGATCGGCTACCTAAAAGACGAGCGCTATTCTCGTGAACACCACCCCCTATACCGCATTCAAGTTATTGTTTTCTAAGTAAATTAGTTTACTGACGGGTTGACTGAACAAGGTGATCCTGAAGTCTTGGACATATTGTGTGAATGAGAGCTATTATCATCTTTTTGGATGCAGCCGAGCTCAACAAGTTCCTGCAGCGTATTTTATGTCCAAGCACAAATCACTATCACCGGCGATGACGCAGCAGCTGCAGCTTCCGCTTGCTGCCGCCCTGCTTTCCGCACTGTCGGGCAGTCTCTGGGCGGAATCGGCCGCATATCAGGAATTGGATCCGGTTGTAGTCACCGCTACGCGTACCGCACAGCCGCTTTCGCAGGCGGCCTCTTCCATTTCGGTCGTTAAGGCCAAGGATATTGAGGAAACCGTGCCTCAGACCTTTACGGATACACTCCTCGACATTCCGAACGTCGATGTGGAATCGTCCTCCAGCGTTATGTTCAGCCGCATCCGTATTCGCGGTTCCGAGCCCAATCAGATCACCTATCTGGTGGACGGCCTTCGGCAGGACGACACCACAGCCGCCGGCAATCAATTTATCGGCATCTTTATCGATCCGGAACTGCTTAAGCAGGTCGAAGTAAAGCGCGGCGGCGGGAGTTCCCTCTACGGCAACGGCGGCATCGGGGGAACACTTTCTGTGACGACTAAGTCGGCTGCAGATTTTCTGGCCGGAACGGACAAAAACTACGGCATGAAGGTAAAGACCGGCTACGCCTCTGACACCAAGGAATGGCAGAAAAGCGCATATGTCTTCGGCCGTCATGATATTTGGGACGTACTCGTGGGCGTCAATCGCCGGGATTCGGGCAATGTGAAGAACTCGAGCGGCCGGCGAATCGACAATAATTCGGATGCCGAATACACCTCCGTCATCGCCAAAGTTTCCGCGCTGCCGACGGATGAAATGGCCTTCTCACTCGCCTACAACTTTGATGAAGCCCAAGACGAATGGGGGCGTCAAGACCGCTGGTTCTATAAAAACAAACAGAACCGCATTACCGGCAAATGGGATTTCAACAGCGGACCGCTGCTCAATCTGAGCGCTGCCGTGCAGTATGTCGATTCAACCTTCAGCTTTGACAGCGGCATTAAGAAGGCGAAGAACAATTTTGATTCAATCGGCGGCAATCTGCAGAACACGTTCGAATTTTCGGCTGCCGGACAGCATGCGCTCACCGTGGGCGGCGACATCTATAAAAAATCTCAAAGCGGTGTTGAAGCGGACAATACCGGACATTGGGTCAATGCGCCCAGTCGGCCGGATTCAGATGCTGTCGATGCGGGGCTGTTTATCCAGGATCAGTACGCGATTACCGATTACCTTGCGCTCACGCCCGTGCTTCGCTGGAACTACTATAAGCGCGAATCCAATACCGGATTCGCCTCTGTTTCGGATTCAAAGTTCACGCCGGGTCTGACGCTTACAGTGAAGCCGGCGAAGCCGGTGAGTCTTTGGGCTTCAGTCAATACCGGCTACCGTCCGCCAATCCTCGATGAACTCTATTTTTCGATGGTTTGGCCCGGAACACATACCGTTGTCGTGCCTAATCCGGATTTAAAGCCCGAGAAGTCGCTCAACTATGAGGCGGGTTCCAGCTTCAAGGCTGACGGCGTCTTCGGCAGCGATGACCATCTTTTCGCCAAAGCGGTCTTTTTCTATGACGACGTCAAGGATTTCATAGCGCCCAAGGCTTGGCTTGAGCCTACAACACCGCCCACTCTCTATTACTCGTCGCAAAACGTCGGCCATGTTGTCCGCAAAGGCATTGAGCTCTCGGGCACCTATGCGGCAGGTCAGTTTTCAACCTCTGTGAGCTACGGTCTTCTCCATGCTGTCGACAAAGAGACCAACGAGCGCATGAACGGCATTACGCCGCAGTCCGCCAATCTGAAGCTGGCTTATGCGTTCCCCGCTCAGGCGATCAATGTTTGGTATCGAGCTCACTGGAGCAAAGGCGGCGAAAGCAGTGTGGAGGACCGTGCGACCGGAAAAAAACTGCATTTCTCAAGCTTCCTCACACATTCGCTCGGTGCGGAATGGTCCCCAAAGGTCGCCGATCTGGCTAACCTGCAGGCCGGCATCGCCGTGGTAAACCTTTTTGACAAGGAATACCGGATGCTGAACGGCTCCTACGGCAGCGGCCGCGGGGTCCGTCTGTGGCTCTCGGCGCAGTTCTAAGCACATTCCATTGCGCGATCGACTCCTCGGATGAGCAAAGCCATGCTCCGCTTCCTCCGATGCCTCCGATGAGCCGATCGCCCTTTAACGGTTCCTGCCGCATGCCGCACATCGGCGTGGACTTTGCGGCAGAGCTGTTCGGCATTAACCTCTATTAATTCGCTGACATGCGGACACCCATAGCGCCCAATGGCCTGCGCCGCCTGATCGCTGCCCGTCTTTTCAGCCGTACTCAATGGCGAATCTGGGCGCTGGCTGCTCTTGTGCTTGCCGCCTATGCAGTCAACATTAAGCTGGCTGTTCTCTACAACGATTGGAACGGCCGGTTCTTCAATGCGCTCCAGGCGGTGAACAAAGCAGCGATCTTTGGCGAACTCTTTTATTTCATCGGTCTGGCTGCGGCCATCATCATCCTTTTAGTCTGGGCGGGCTACATCAAAGATCGGCTGATGCTTGCGCTTCGCCGCGACCTGACCGAAGTTTTCTTCAAACGCTGGCTTTCTCCGCAAAGCGCGCATTTCCTGCTTCGCGAGAGCGGTGAAGAACCTGATAACCCCGACCAACGCATCGCTGAAGACGTCCGTCTTGTCGTCAGCTTATCCGTCAGCCTTGCCGTCAGTCTCTACGATTCGCTGCTGACGGTCGGAAGCTTTTCCGTCATCCTCTGGCAGCTCTCGGGCTCGGCCGAAGTGTGGGGCTTCACGATCCCAGGCTACATGTTTTGGGTCTGCGTTTTCTATACGATTGTCGCTTCCGGACTGACGCATCTCATCGGCCGAAAGCTCAAACCGCTCAACATCAATGCTCAGCATATGGAAGCCAACCTGCGCGCTGCGCTTATGGAGAAGCGCCGTCATGCCGATGCCATCGCCGGCGCACATGCAGAGTCTGTCGAAGAGGCCAGTCTTTCCGAGCGCTTCCATCAACTTTTGCGTGTCTTGATTGCTTTGGTCAAGCGCAAAAGAGATCTCAATCTCTTTACCGTCGGCATCGGCCAATTCACGCATCTCGCTCCGATCTTCTTTGCGCTGCCGAGTTTTTTGGCCGGAGTAATCCAGCTCGGCGGCTTAATGCAGATACGCGGAGCCTTTAATGATGTTGCAAGGTCACTTTCATGGATCATCATGTCCTACGAAGAGCTGGCAGCACTCGCCGCTGCTTATGAGCGTCTGGAGCGTTTGGAGTCCGGACTGACGCAGGCAGATCACACTCGCCGGCAAATTCAAGCGCTCAACAGCGCAGACAGCAAGCGTTCTGATGGCCTTTCTGCGGATATCCTCCTCAAAATTCCGCGCGGGCGAGCTGCCGCCCTGAATGCTGAGATTCCTGTTTCCTTCAGCCTGAAGCCGGGGTCCCTCGCCATTATTACCGGCCCCTCTGGCACCGGCAAAACGACGCTGCTGCGCGTGCTTGCGGGCTTTTCAGAGAGCTTCACGGGCTGTATCCGCTGCGGCGGTAGCGTGCTTTGGATGCCTCAAACCCCCTATCTCCCCAAAGGCGAACTGTTTAATGCGCTGGCCTATCCTAAAGCCCCCGATGAACTCACCGACGAAAGGGCCGCAGCGCTCCTTTCCAAAGCCCGCCTCACGCATCTGACGGATAAGCTCCGCGAAAGCGCGGACTGGTCGACCGTACTCTCGGGCGGTGAGGTTCAGCGGCTTTCGCTGCTGCGCGCGCTGATTGCGAAGCCCGATGTTCTGCTCCTCGATGAGATGACCAGCGGGCTGGATCCGGTCAATGCACGTGAAATCATTGAACTGCTTGGCAAAGAGCTTCCTCATACCGTTATCGTGCTCGTCACGCATCAGGCATTTCTGTATCCGCTGGCTGATCAAATCATTCAGCTCAAAGGAAAATAATGTTATGGGGAATCCATTCATCCCATTGCCCCGAATTGAAAATGCTCTCATCATCGGCGATAGAGCGGCGGAGTGCCTGCAATTGAACTTTTGCATTCGGCGGAGAAGCATTTGGAATGCGCTGCCTGCTTTCTTAATAAGCCCGCGAAAGTGCTGATGCCGTCTTATAAGGCGGATGCATGCGGGAATATATCTCGTATTGGAGCGCAATGATTCAAGCGGCTTCAATCCGGATGCGGCAAAAGAACGTCTTGAGGCCGAAGGCATAACCCGTTAAGCGCTTTGATGTGCGCGGCTCTGCTCAAACAGTATTATTCCAGGCAGGCTCATTCTTTGGCGATGAAAAACAGGCTGAACGGGTCATTCGAGAACGATCGGGCCGTCTCGCGGTGTTTGAGAAGACCAAAGCCAATATTAGAGAGGGACAGCTGGCAGTCATACCGTCGGCCATTCGAAGTTCTATTCGGCATGAGCATTATGTCTTTATTGTGTCGAAACGCTGTTCTTTCTTAAAGCTTTGAACAGTTCCTCCGGTTTAATGAACAATACTTCTATGAGCGGCAGTGAAAAGATGCCGGGCGGTAACGACCAGCGCATTGCAGCGGCTCTCTGCCATTGCCTTCTCTTCGAAATCTGCGCCGCGAATTGCTCGAGTCATGTGCTGCCATGCTGCTGCGACGAAGCGCCCATTGCATAATGACATCGATGCACGATCAGGATTGACGGCATCCGGTAAGCCGCTCCGCTTTGAACGACCTGTCGATGATTTGCGTTTTTTCGACAGATTGCCGGTCATCTGTCGATGGCATCGACAGATGACCGCAAATATGTTCATGGATGCTCCAATTTTCGACATATAAGAGGCCTCTTGTCGAAGGTCTGATACTTTTTAAACATCAAACTGCCATGTGGAAACCTGCCAGCCCCTATAACAATCTTCCCGGAGCTTCCGCCTCCATTTAGGGAGACGGCAAAGATCTTTCGCCAGACAACCCAATCCCGCGTGGCTCTAGAGCGCCTTCATCAGACGGTGAGGCTTCTCCCAGAGAAGGAGATCTTTGTCCAAATTATTTCTGTTCTGGAAGCCCAAGCTTCAAGCGAAATTGAAAATATCGCTGCGGCGACGGACAACCTGTTCAAGTATCTAGATGCAGACACGCAGGCAGATGATGCCGCCAAAGAGGTGCTGCGGTATCGGCAGGCACTTTGGAAAGGAATGGACAGTCTGAAGCGTTGTCCGCTTTCTTTGCGGACGATGACTGCCGTCTCAAGTACGCTGCGCGGCTCAAAGGTGTCCGTGAGAAAACTTGACGGAACCTGCATTGCGTCAGCTTCTTCCGGTCAGGTGATTTATACGCCGCCTGCAGGAGAAGCGCTTATTTTGGAAAAATTGCACAACCTTGTCGAATTCCTGCATTCACCAAGCGAAATGGATCCGCTGGTCAAAATGGCGATTGCGCACTATCAGTTCGAAGCCATTCATCCTTTTTCGGACGGGAACGGCCGTACGGAGCGGATCCTGAATATTCTCTATTTAGCTGAGAGCGGGCTTCTCAGTCAGCCTGTTCTGTATTTGTCAAGATATATCATCCAGAATAAACCCAAATACTATGCCGCTCTTCTCAACGTCACAAAAGAAAGGGCTTGGGAGGACTGGATTCTTTTCATGCTTCAGGCTGTTGAAGAAACCGCTCTTTGGACCTGCCAAAAAGCTGAAGCTATTACCAAGTTAAAGCGCGAGACAACCTGTTTTATAGAAGCAAGTCCTTTGCTCAAAGGCGTTTATTCGCATGAGTTAGTGCAAACCATCTTTATGCGTCCCTACTGTCGGATTGCAACATTGATAGAGGCCGGTATTGCAAAACGGCAGACCGCAATGAAATACCTCAATTTACTCACTCAAGCCGGCATTCTGCACTCCGCTGCGGCAGGCCGAGAAAAACTTTTCATTAACAGCCGATTGATGGCGCTCTTAAAGAGTGACCTGCACGAATACCCACCTTTGGAGGCGGTGTGAGGATTACTGCGATTTAATGCACTCTTTCATTCACTGCGCAGAGATGCACTCGGCATTCGCACTGCTGCGATTCTCTAATGACTCGACTTTCACTGCAGGGAACACTTTAAATGACGCATTTCATTTCGCCCATCGACTTCCCGTCAGGCGATGCTTTCGGCCCCACTGGAATTCGAAATACTCCGTAGCCTTCGCCGCCCGCTTTGCGGTTTGCCGTCATAAAGATATCCATGAAGCAGTCGCCCGTGATACGGAGATTGAGCGATTGAAGCACTTCAAAGAGCGGATGAGTGCCGTTGGCAAGGCGCTCGAGAACCTTGAGTCGGCCAAGACCGCCGAAATGATAGACGAACACCTTCTCGGGCGGTATGAATTGAACAGCACCGTTGATCGGTATGCCGCAGCGCTCTGCTTTTGACGCCTCTACGGAAAGTCCCCATTGATATGAAAAGCCGTTGCCAGCCTGATCGGGCGCATTGAACTTAAGCGAAGACTTTACAACCGAGAGCCAGTCGAGCCACTGCGGCAGAATTTCATAGATCCGCTCATCCTCGAGAAACTGCGACCCGTTGGCGTGCGGCAGGTAGTAACGCCCTTCAGCTGAAGTGACCTCCCAATCCTCGGGCTGGCTCTGCCGGATATCGAACCATTCCTCAAGGCGCTCGATTTCTGCCGCAATCGCCTGCGTGTGTTTGATGCGCTTTTCGAGTGCTTCCCTCGCCTCATGCAGGGATTGGCGCACTTCCTCGCCCGACAAATCGCGAAGCATGCCGCCCATTTCACGGACGGTATAGCCGCAGTTGCGCAGCCGCATGCATTCCAAAATGAGACTCGACTGCTCAAAGCCAAAGTGACGGTAGCCGTTGTCGTGGTGATCCGCACTGAGGAGACCGCATTTTTCATAATGCTTCAAAAAGTCGCGCCCTACCCCCATGTAGTGGGCGTAGTCCCCAATGCGATACCGTCTGACTGAAATAGGCTTTGATTTCTTTGGGATTTCAGACATGCTGCATAGTCTCCATCGGGAAAGCTGAACATTTAGCGGCCAAAAGTGCTCCGGCGTGCGAAGTTTACAGATCGAGCGCCCTATTGAGCAGCATGCCGCTGCATGTTCGTCAATATTTTAAGTAAATTCAAGAGATTCCTTGTTGTCCTCCGTCCGTCTTTGGACTGACGTGCGCCGTCATTCACGTTCGATTTCTCCGAACGATTCATCGATCACGTTCAGAAATTTACCCCTTGACCTGTGTACAACCCGCAGTCTCATCATGCGTGCATCCAACCGCTTTGGGCCGTGGAAGACCCGACGCGGTCCTGCGCCGAGCGCGCATTCCCTGCGAACACCTCCGATGGCCTTTCGAGGTCACGAATATTTGAAGCATCAAGGAAGATACATGTCGAATCTCTCTCGTCGTTCGTTCCTGAGAACGGGTCTTGCCGGCGGCGCGACGCTGGCCGTCTCGACCGTCTCCACGGCCGCCCTGGCCGCCAAACCCGCCAAGGGGCTTTATATCCCGGGCACTTATTCGGCCAAGGCAGCCGGCATCGGCGACATTGTCGTTACGATGACCTTTGACGAAAACCGCATCACGGATGTCGTTCTCAATGTTGCCCACGAGACCCCGTCCATCGGTCAGGCGGCTGCCGAAAGACTCAAGTCTTCGCTCATGGCGGCCCAATCCGCTCAGATTGATGTCGTTTCGGGCGCTTCCATCACGTCGAATGCCGTCATGAAGGCCGCCGGCAAGTGCATTGCGCAGGCCAAGGGTGAAATCCCCGTTGAAGTCGTCTCGAAGGACGCCGATGCCGATGCGGATTCGGGCGATTGGCTCGGAAAGGCGCCTGAGATTGCTGAAAATAGCATCACCGCGACCTATACCACCGATGTGCTCGTTGTCGGCTGCGGCACGGGCGGTCTCTTTGCCGTCTGTGCGGCTGCCGAAGAAGGCGCCAAGGTGATCGGCATCGATCGTTTCTCGACGGGCACCGGCGTGCGCGGCGACGTGGGCGGTCTCGACTCCCGCTATCAAAAGGTCTGGGGCACGAAGATCGATAAGTTTGATTTCGTGACGATGATGACCCAGTACGCGGCCGGCCACATCAATCAGGACCTCGTCAAGGTCTTCTGCGAGCAGTCGGGCGCCGTCGTTGACTGGTACGGCGACCGTCTCGCCGAACGCGGCGTCGAGCTCTGGCATGAATCAGGCGACAAGGACGACCATACCCGCTACGAACACTTTGCCATCGGCCACTCTCCTCGCTGGGCCGGCAAGACGACCGAAGACGGCAAGAAGCTTAACGGCAACATCGTGCTGGTTGATTACGCCAAGAAACTCGGCGCCCGCTTTGACTACAACACCCGCATGGTGAAGCTTGAAAAGCAGGCGGGCCGCGTGACGGGCTGCATCGCCGAAACGGGCGACGGCAAGTTTGTGCGCTACATCGCCAAAAAGGGCGTGGTCGTCGCCACCGGCGGCTATGCGCAGAACTACCAGATGCTTGAGGCCCTTCAGCCCTGGAATCTGCGCGTCATCGGCCGCAACGGCGGTCTGCCGGGCGCACGCGGCGACGGCATTCGTGCCTGCCTTTGGGCGGGTGCGGCGATGGATGAAACCCATTCGACGATGCTCTTTGACCGCTGCGCGCTGCGTATTGATCAGCCGACCGGCGCCGAAACCGCCAAGAAGGGCGATTCGGGGTTTTTCTGGATCGGCTCTCAGCCCTGGCTCAAGGTCAACGCTGACGGCAAGCGCTTCTTCAACGAATCGGGCACCTACGAAAACATTCTTCACGCTGACGAATATCAGAAAGGGCACTGCCACTACACGCTCTTTGACGCCAACTGGCCCGAACAGACCAAGCAGTTCAAGATGCACGGTTGCTCGCGCGTGCACCCCTTTGAAAACGGCGCCGACCCCAACATTCTCTGGAGCGTCTTCGCAGAAAAGATGCTCCCGGGTCTGATTGAAAAAGGCTTTGTAGTGAAGGCCGACACGATTGAAGAGCTCGCCCGCAAGCTCGGTCTCCCTGAAAAGACGCTCAAAGCCACGGTCGAGCGCTACAACACGCTCGCCCAAAACGGCAAGGACGAAGACTACGGCAAAGAACCGCACCGTCTGGCTGCGCTTACGAAGGCACCCTTCTACGGCGCCAAAAACACGGGCTACATCCTCTGCACGATGGACGGCATCCGCATTGACACGACGATGAACGCGATCGATACGGACGGCAATCCCGTTCCGGGTCTCTACGTCATCGGCAACGATTCGGGCGGCTTCTTCGCCAACACCTACCCGAACCTTGCCACCGGCGTGGCCTGCGGCCGCACGGTCACCTTCGGCCGGCTCGTCGGCAAGCACCTCGCCAAGGCGTAACGCATGCCGCATTGAGGTCTAAGTCTGCATAAGACTCGGCTCCCAGCACTCGTTCGAGCGTGACTTCGCGCCGTTCGAACGGGTGTTTTTTTGTGTTCTTTCCTCATCTTTTCAACAACAAACCGCAGCCCCCCGAAAGCTTCATGGCGTCATGAGGCCGGGGGTCTCCAGAAAAAAGGAATAGGCTCATGAAGAAGCAAACCCTCCTCGCCGCTTCGCTCCTCAGCGCAGCTGCCTTCTCTGCCGCCGCTTCAGACATTCAGGTATACGGCGTTCTTGACTACGGCTTGACCTGGCAGGACCGCACCAACTCGGACGGCTCGGATTCGGCAGCGCTCCAGATGACATCCGGACAGTACATCGGTTCGCGCTTTGGCATCAAAGGCACCGAAACCCTCGCCAATGGTCTTAAGGTCGGCTTCGTGCTTGAAAACGGTTTTGGCGCCGACACGGGCTCTTTGGGGCAGAACGGCCGGCTCTTCGGCCGTGATGCCCGGCTCTTTCTTGACGGGAGCTTCGGGTACCTGTCATTTGGCCGTATGGGCTCCATGGTGGGCGGCAACGGCCCCTACGCCCGCTTCGGTCACGTCGTGAGTCCGTTCTCCTGCGGCTGGGGCGATATCGGCGGCCATCTGCAGGTCGTTTCGCTCGGCTATGAATTTATTGACAATGCTGTCGCCTACACGACGCCGAAATGGGCTGGCTTTGATGCCACGGTGCAGTACTCCTTCGGTTCCGACACGAAAAGCTACGGCGATAACGGCGTCGAAGGGAAGTCGAGCGTTGAGCGTATGCTGAGCGCTGCCGTGCGTTATCAAAATGAAGCCCTGATGGTCGCAGCCGGCATTGAAAGCATCAACCATGCCCAGCCCGCAGCCGATGAAGCTCAGCTTGACGACGCGTTCTCCTATAACCTCGGCGCGAACTACAACGCCGGCTGGGCAAAATTCTTTGTCTACGGACAGATTTTCGAAAACTACGCGAATGCCGCGAAGACGACGACCTTCCATCAGGATTCGGGCGTTGACGGTTTCGGCGTCAACATCGGCGCAGATGTGCCGCTCTTTGGCGGTACGTTCAAAGCCTCTTTCGGGTACGGTGATTTCGAAGCGAGCCGCGACAGCGCTCTCTCGATGAAAACCTGTCAGACTGCCGTCGGCTATACGTATTCGCTCAGCCGCCGCACGACGCTTTATACGGCTGCCGGCTGGATCCATTCGAACAATTCGAGCGCCTATGAGGCCCAGAAGCCCGCTGCTGCCGAGGATATTTATCAGTTCACTGCGGGCATCGTGCACAAGTTCTGATGGATAAGCCTTCAAGGCTTCATTTCCGAGCATTGATCTCTTGAAAGCGGTCTGCCCTTGCGGTTAAGACCGCTTTCTTTTTCGAACGGCGTTTTTCTGAAGCGCTGCCTTCTTTTCCATGCGCCCTGACCGAACAGCGCAGCTTCTCTATGCCGCAGGACTTGAAAATCAAGAAGCCGTCCCCATATAGCCCCTATTGAACGGGCTTTCAGCGCTCTGCGTGAGGACGTGAAGGACGTAAGGAGCCCGCCCAAAAGCATTTTTCGGAGATACAAGAAGAAAATGGCTGCAGAAGTTCATGCTTTTCAAACCAAGGTGAGCAAGCTCCTTAAGCTCCTCGCCAACTCGCTCTACTCCAACAAAGAGGTGTTTCTGCGCGAGCTTGTCTCGAACGCGTCTGACGCCATCGATAAGCTGCGGTTTGAATCCATTTCGCACCCTGAACTCCTTCAGGGCGATCCTGCTTTTGCCGTCCGAATCCGTGCTGACAAAGAGGCCGGCACGTTCACCATTTCCGACAACGGCATCGGCATGACGCTCGAACAGGCCAACCAGCACCTCGGCACGATTGCGCAGTCCGGCACGGAAGACTTTCTCGAGCACCTTTCCGCTGATCAGGCCAAGGATGCGCAGCAGATCGGACAGTTCGGCGTGGGCTTTTACTCGGCCTTTATCGTGGCCGACAAAGTAACGGTCGTGTCTCGTGCTGCCGGTGCGGCCGAAAACGAAGCGGTGAAGTGGGAATCCGACGGTTCGGGCACCTTCACGAGCGAACTCACCACCCGTGCTGAACGCGGCACCGACGTCATTCTTCACATGAAGAAGGACGAAGAGACATTCCTCGCGCCTTGGACGCTCCGCGAAACGATCACGAAGTACTCTGACCATATTTCGGTCCCCGTCTACCTCTTTGAGACGAAGCCCGCTGAAAAAGAAGGCGAACCCGAAACTACGGAATGGGTTCAGGTGAACGACGCCAAGGCGCTTTGGACGCTCCCGCCCAAAGATGTGACCGATGATCAGTACAAGGAATTCTATAAGCACCTCACGCACGACTGGCAGGATCCGCTCTGCTGGGCGCACAACCGCGTGGAGGGCGATCTGGAATACACGTCGCTCCTCTTCTGCCCGTCAACGGCGCCCTATGATCTATATAACCGCGATGTGCAAAAGGGACTGAAACTCTTCGTCGAACGCGTCTTCATCATGGACCGCGCTGAGGCGTTCCTCCCCAATTACCTGCGTTTCGTCAAGGGCCTCGTTGATACGAACGATCTGCCGCTCAACGTTTCACGCGAGCTGCTTCAGGAAAGCCGCACGGCTGCCAAACTGAAGAAAGCACTGACCAAGCGTTGCCTCTCGATGTTTGAAAAACTCGAGGGGGAAAAAGAGACCGCGTTCTGGACGCAGTTCGGACGCGTGTTGAAGGAAGGCGTCGTTGAAGATCCGGACAACCGCGAAGCTGTGCTTAAGCTCCTGCGCTTTGCGTCAACTGCGTCGGAGGGGAGCGAAAACGTCACGCTCAAACAGTACCTTGAGCGCATGCCTGAAGGTCAGAAAGCGATCTACTACCTGATCGCGGGCAGCCGCGAAGCGGCGATGGGCTCGCCCTATCTTGAGGGGCTCAAGAAAAAGAACGTTGAGGTGCTCCTCCTTTGGGACCGCATCGATGAGTGGATGATGGGTTCCCTCACCGAATTCGAAGGAAAGAAATTCATCTCCGCGACGGCCGCTGACCTCGAGCTCGGCGACATCAAAGCGAAGGACGGCGAACCTGAACAGGCCGTTGAAACCTCGAAAGCGGACGAAGACGCTGCGGTAGCGCGCTTTAAGGCCGCGCTCGGCGACCGTGTTGCCGACGTGAAGGCCTCTGCCCGCCTGGTGGATTCGGCCACCTGCGTGGTGGGCGCTCACGATCAGATGCTTACGCAGCAGATGCGCCGCATGCTCGAAGCCGCGGGTCAGACGGTGCCGGAAGAAAAGTACACGCTCGAAGTCAACGTGGAAAATCCGCTGGTGCAGAAGGCCCTCAAGGAAACGGATCCGGCGAAATTCAGCGAATGGGCTGCGGTGCTGCTCGACCAGGCGCTCCTCGCTGAAGAAGGGTCGCTCAAAGACCCGTCAGGGTTCCTCAAGCGCCTGAACGCTTTGCTGCTGAGCTGACCGCCGGCACAGTTCGATAAGAGAATCGGCACGGATTAGGGTTTCACTCTCATTCGTGCTTACTCAAACAAACCTCCGCAGACGCCTTTCTGCGGAGGTTTTCGCGCTTTAGGACGTGAGCTCTGCGCATTGCGGCCGCTGGATAGGGCGGCCTCAGTCTTTCTGCCGATGCTGCTGTGTGACCTGCGTCAATCGGTCCTCCTCCGCCGGAATGAGGCAAAAGCGCGCAGAAACGCCGATAATGATGCGCTTAAGTTTGGGATGCTGAAAGCTTGGGGGCACGGTGCTTGACCCAAGCCGCTTCAGCATTTGCTGTCACTCACCGCTAGTTTCTTCGAGGCGCCTGCGGGCGCTCACTGTCGTCATCATGGATCCGAGTTTTTATAAGGTCGTTGCCTTTATCTCCTTCATTACGCTCGGTTGGTGTCTGCGAAAATTCAACGTCTTAAAGCCCGAGGCTTTTCAGGCAATCAGCGGCTTGGTGATGTTTGTGACGCTGCCCTGCACAACCATTACGGGACTTAACGGCACAACCATCGGTGGCGAAATGGCCTTGATTGCGCTCCTTGGTTTTCTCGCCAACATCGCCTTTCTCATCGTGGCCTTTCTTTGGACGATGCGTGCTGCGGACAAAGATGAACGGGATTTTCGCCGGCTCAATACCTGCGGCCTCTCGATCGGACCTTTTGCAGTGCCCTATGTTCAGGCGTTTCTCCCGACGAGCGGACTGGTGACGACCTTAATGGCCGACGTCGGCAACGCGGTGATGGCCGCGGGCGGCACGTACGCGCTCATTGAAAGCATGCGTTCGAAAACGTCCTGGCTTTCAATGGCGAAGCGCATTTGCTACAACCTCCTCCACTCCGGACCGATCGTCGCTTTCCTCTTTATGGTGGTGCTTTGCCTCTTGGAGATCAAACTGCCCGAAGTGGTCACCACCGTCACTGGGTTCGGCGCCGCTGCCAACACGTTCCTCTGCATGATCATGATCGGCGAATCGATCAATTTGTCGGTGACATTCAAGGATCTTCTTTACATTCTGAAGATCCTCGCCGTGCGTCTGGTGATTCAGGTGGGGCTCGCACTCTTCTTCTGGTACTGCCTGCCTTGGGATTACGACGTTCGCCGGGCCTTGGTGCTGGTGGCCTTTGCGCCGGTTCCGGCTATGAACCTGATTTACACCGCAGCCCTCGAGGGAGATCTCGGCAAAGCGGCCAATTTGAATTCGCTCTCCGTTGCGATGGCAATCATCTGCATGTCGACAGCGATTTACCTGATGTAATCCGATCAGAAGCTTCCTGATTCCCCAAAAAACTGGGGCGGCTCGAAGGCATCCTTCGGGGCGCCCCAATTTCATTTTGAGTCCCTGCAGTTGTCCTAATGGCGCTTGATTTAGCCGGCAGCACCCGCTCTAGGATGAAGTTCAAACGTTCGAGCGCCTAATTGATCGATCTCATTTTGATGCGCAATGACAAAAAAGTGCGTATCCGGGAGTTCACTTTGAAGCACCCGCAAAAGTGCCTCTGCAGAGCGTGAGTCGAGCTGACCGGTCGGTTCGTCGAGAAAAACCATTTTGGGCCGGCACAAAAGCACCCGCGCAGCGGACACTCTTTGTGTTTCTCTGCCGGAAAGCGGATATTTGTTATGTTAGTTACTCGCCTCTTGCAGTCCATCCATTATTAGTAGAAGCCGATTTGCGGCTTCTTGCGGCCCTCCTCCTTCATCTCAACTTCGCCCTCGAGCCGAGTCACGAAATCGGCCGTGTTCTTCAAAGGATTAAACCGCCCGCCGCGGCGAACCGCGGCGAAATCGCCCGGGGTCAGTCCGTCGAGCCGCTCAAGACGGGCAAGATCCGCGGCACTGAGCTCACCGAGAGCAAGCTTTCCCGCGCAGCATTTCGCAAATTCAACTGTCTGCTTCGTCGTCATGGGACGGAATTCGGCCTTCAGATCAAAGCGGCGCAGCGAAGCACGGTCGATCTCTTTGAAGAGATTCGTCGTGGCGCAGAAGATGCCGGGGAAACTTTCCATTTGGGTGAGGAGCTCATTGACCTGAGACACTTCCCAGGAAGCCCGAGCGTTCGCTCGATCCTGAAGGAACGAGTCGGCTTCGTCAATGAGGAGCACCGCCCCCTGCTGGCGAGCACTGTGAAACGCGGCGGCAATGAGCTTTTCCGTCATGCCGACATAGGGCGACAAGAGGTCGCTCGCGCGTTTAATCACGAGCGGCATATCCAGACGGGCTGCCAGCCACCGGACATACTCGGACTTGCCTGTCCCGGGCGCCCCGTAGAGGCAAAGCCGCCCCGAACGGGTGCGTTTAAGTCCCTCTGCGATGGCGTCAAGATCAGCGTCGGTATTGACAAACGCAGTGCTGTACATGTCTGACACATTGTTTAAGGCTGCGGGGAGCTCCTTGCCGAACTGCGCCATGAGGGTAGCGTTAATGAGTTTTTCAGCTGTTTCATCCGCATCCACCTCGCCCGACAAAGTCTTCACTACGCCGGCCGTTCTGGCGGCAACGCCGGGTGACAGTTCTTCGCAGGCCGCGCAGCGGTCAATGAAGTGTTCTGACACGGCGCCGTCAAACGCCTTGCGGCAGATGCGCCGGCGCACGCTTTCGGGCGGAATCGGAATTTCGAGCACCACATCGAATCGGCGCATCAGAGCGGGATCCATGGACTCGGTGGAATTGCAGGCCCAAATCGTAGGCACCGGCGCCGTCTCGAGCGTCTTATTGAGCTCAGCTTTATTGGTGCGGGCGGTCGTTGCCATGCCGAAGACGGAAATGAGTCCTGCATTGCAAACGTCATCAGCCTCATCGAGCAGAAGCATCGTATGAGACGTGTTGGCAAAGAGTCGTTCCCCGCAGTGCCACCGCGTCAGGCGATTGTTTTTGTCGCTGCGATAACCGTTGTCCGGCCCGCTTTTGGGACTCACTTCAAAGAGCGCCGACCCCGTTTCTTTGGCCAGCAGGCGAGCGAGCTCCGTTTTGCCCGTTCCCGGGGGACCGTAAAGGAGCACGTTGACGCCCTGCCGATGCTCTGCCAAAGCTTTTTTAAGGTAGGGCAGCAGGTAGGATTCAATTTCCGGCTGATGGCTGAAGTCCTTGAGCGTCAAGATGGACTGCGGCGCCGCGGTGACGGCATGCGCAAACATCTCCTCGAGCGTCTGCGGAATCGTAAAGATGGTGTCGAGCAAATCCCCGTCATCGAGAAAGCTAATCTGATCTTCAAAATCCGGGGTCCTGCTGTTAATGCCGCTGATCAGTCCGGTATTCCACAATGTTTTCGATTTTGAAAAAACAGTTTTGCTGACTTTGCGGCCGAATGCGGCCGAAAGCACTTCAACCACCAAGTCAAGTCCGCGGCGCTCATAGTCATAGGCATTGCAAATAGAGCGCAGTCCGGCAAAATGTTTGACGACCGCCAGAAAGGCCAGCGTTTCAAGCTCATCACGGGTCAGATCAAAAGCTTCGGCAATGAGACGGATGTTCCGGCCGAAAGTGGAAGGCAGCCCGGCAACCATGTCCTCCGCAGACGCCTCCGCTGTTGAGATATCGCCATTGCCGAAGACCAATTTTCGGCAGAATTCGAGCGCCCGCGGTGCCGTGCGTTTAAAGCCCAGCTGCTTCAAGCGCTGCGGGATATCTTTTCCGAGCGAACCAAAATCTTCATCCTCCCAGACGCATGTCACCGCTTCCCCGGCGACTTCAAAATCGGCAAAGCGCTTATCGAGATCCTTTTCAGCAGCGACGATGGCCCGGGCCGTGAGCGGACGCAGCTTGAGTTTGTCGTCGCCGTCATCGTCGTCGTCATCGTCATCTACGCTGAAAGCTTCACTTTCGATGGTTCGGGCCTTGGTGAGTTCCGCCAGCCATTGGAGTTCGATATTGAGAAGCCCCTCGATACGCGTGCCGTGAATCGTCCGCATTCCATCGGCATCTAACCGCATCCATGCTTTGGTGCAGGCCATGAGGCGCACAACCCAACGCTCAATGGTGACCGAATCAGCCAATTTGACATTGCCGTCGGTAACGTACTCAAAGCGCTTGTCATTGCTGCCCAGATAAATAGTGGTACACGTTCTTCTGCGTTTGCGCATTGCTTTTTTCCTTCCGGATGTCGGGTGAGACGACTGCTCAGAGCGTCTCTCCTCACTCCGTGTTTTGATTTATTTCCTTCTGACAAGATCATTATCTGCACGCCTGCGTCGATCTTAGACGCATAAAGACAATCCAAGCATGAAGGCCAATGCGCCCGACTCAAAGCGCTGAGCGGCCCCAAGAGGAAGCGCCTGGTTTAAAATTGCACTCTTTGCTTCAGATTCAGCAGCCGGGCAGTGCGTTGAAACGCCGATTGCGCCTGAGCAAAAATGTAAATACAAAACCAAGGCATAGGACGACGCGCATGGCGACCTTCACGAGCGGCATCAGTTGGGAAACGGATGAGTGGTTCCGCACGTTTTCGGAATCCTTTCCCCAATACACCCAGCCGGGCATCTGGATAGCAGCTGAGGAGCGCCTTGCCTCGCTTCGGGGAGCTAAGCTCGAATGGGATGCCACTACCCGAACAGTGCGCCTGAAGCTTAAAAATTCACGCGGACAGCCTTATACGCTTGCCATGCATTTCTATCCGGGTGCCGTGCATGCTGCCGCCCCGATCGTTGAAGCTGCAGCCAAGATTCCGGGCCTTCTGGAATGCCTTCGGGCGGGCGACCTGCCTGCGCCGCTCCTTGAAGCCATTAATGCTTCTGGGCTCGACATTTTCATGCGCCGTCCCGGCTCGATTCAATTTGATCCCGGCATGATGTCGAGCGAATGCGCGCTCCTCATTGCCGCTTTCATGCATGATTTGGAGCTCGATCCGGGACGCTGGTTCAAATTTATCGACATCGACTTTCAAAAGAGCGCCGATGAAGCGCTTTCAGCCGAGGGCGTTAACCATGCTGCTCCTCAGTCTCCAGATGGTCCCGCTGCGGAAACGCTCTCAGAAGCTCAAACGAACGCGGCGTCGGCCGCCCATGCTCAAGAGCCGCTTTTTGCTGCGGGTGAAGCGCTCACAGGCACCTTCCCCTTTGCCGAACTTGAGGATGATGCGCTTCGGCTGAGCGCAGACATTGCACCAGCTGATATTCCGGACTTGGGCGCGGAGGCTAATCTCACGCGTCTGCGGCTTTGGCAGGCTCCGGGCGTACCGATGCTCTCGCCCACGATTGTTTCCGCTCTGCCGTCCTCTGGGCTCTCTGCTGTTCAGGCCAAGCGTTCCTGGTGCGCGTTCGGCGACATTGAGGCGCGAACCTTCATGCAGAACCTCCTCTCGGCAGCATCGCTCACCGCGGACGAAGCCCTGAAGATGCTCGCCCGCCGCGAGGCTCGACAGGAGCGGCTCGGTACCGCTTCTCCCAACAGCAAATGGACTCGGTTTCTGCTCACCACCATTGAGAAGGAGCCGTCCGCGGAACTCCCCTCCTTGAAGCTCCTCTCCGGGCACCACCCCTGGGACCGCATTGTGTTTGCCCTGCAGACGGAAGACCAGTCGATCCATTGGGCCGAGGAAAGCGGCGACATGATCATGGCGCTTCTGATCCCGACCCGCCGGGATCTGGCGGGGGCGGATGCCTCGTTTGTCGTCTGGCGCGCGCTCGCTGAAGCGGCTGCGCAGATTTTGGCGGCGCGCGCTGTGCTGCCGCTCCCTGCCCCGGCGCATTACGAATCCGACGCTGCAGATCAGTCCGCCGACGGCATGTGTGTCTATTGGCATCCGGCATTGAATGCGCCGGGCGTAAAGAACCTCCTCTCGCAGGTGAGTGCTTTAATCGGACCGCTCCTCCCCCTGCAGCCGCTCGCACCGCAGTGCCGAGCCTTTGCCGGCCTCAGCGATCACCCCGACGCGCCCTATGCGGGCGTTTATCTTGCGCTCACGCTCCTCATTACTTCGCTCATGCGGCATACGTCCAAGCGAAACCGGGAGATCGCGCGCCACCTCGTCGGGCGCCGCGTGCGCAGTACGCTTACCGGCGAAGGGTTTGCGCCTAATGCAGCATCGCTGCCGGACCTGAAAAACGTTTTGGCGGGCTTTTTCGCACTCCCCATCGCCGGCGCGGCGCTTCCGGCCAAGCTGCTCTTGACGGGCGTACTCGAAAACGGCGCACTGAAGCTCACGCTCAGTCTTCCCCCGCGGCAAGGCCCGCGCAAGGGTGAACCGCTCACGCTCGCTGACTGGGATGGCACTGAAGGGAGTGCGGCTGGCGCAGGCCCCAACAGCATTGTTCGTGAGGCCCTGAAGCTTCTGGCGGCGGATTACCCGCTTTTTGCTGAATTCGGTCCGAACTTCGATCTGCCGAGCCGGATTGAGCGCAGCCGCTGGGAATACTTTCTCTTTACCGAGCTCCCGGAGCTTTCTGCCTGCGGTGTCGACGCGGTGCTGCCTGAGAGCATGCGGCGGATCGAAAAACCCGAAATCGTCCTCACGGCGGCGGCGCCCGGCAATGCCAGAATGCAAAAGCGCTTGGCCACTCAGGGCATGCTCAATGCCGCAGCGCTTGCAGACTTCCGCTGGGAAATCGCGGTGGGCGACGAACGCATGACGCTCGCTGAGCTTCGCGCACGCATCAATCAAGAGGGAGAACTCCTCACCTCCGGGAGCGCGCTCTTTCACCTCACTAAGGAAGATCTGGACCGCTTGGTGGCCGAATGGGCGGAAGCTCAGAAGAAGGAACTTTCCAACTGGGACAAGCTCCGCGCCCTGCTTTCAGGGTCCTCCAACGGCCGACGGGTAGAAGCCGCCGAGGCGCTCCTTGAGCGCATTCGCGAATCGGCTGCCGTCAAGGAACTGCCGCCCCCAGTGGAACTCAATGCGGTTCTTCGCCCCTATCAGATCCGCGGCTTCTCGTGGCTCGTTCAGAATGCCATGCTTGGGCTCGGGTCCCTTTTGGCTGACGACATGGGCCTAGGCAAAACCGTGCAGGTCATCGCCTGCGTTGCAGAACTTAAAGCCCGCGGAGAACTGGACCGCGGCAAAGTTCTGATCGCCGCGCCCGCGTCTCTTCTCGTCAATTGGGAGCGTGAGATTGAGCGCTTTGCGCCCAGCCTCACGGCGCAGATCTATCACGGCAAGGACCGCACGATCTTTGCGCTCGACCACAGCCGCCCTGACGTCATCATCACGTCTTACGGCATTTTGAAACGCGAACTCCCGCAGCTCTCGCAGATGCAGTTCCGTCTCTTGGTGCTCGACGAAGCCCAGGCGGTAAAGAACGCCAAAACCGGCCAGGCAAAAGCCGCACAGGAATTTCCTGCTGATTCCGTCATCGCGCTCACGGGCACGCCGGTTGAAAACCGGCTCGCAGAGTACTGGTCCATTTTTTCTATTGTGGAGCCCGGCCTCTTGGGGTCGCCCGCGCAGTTCCGACGTGATTTTGTCATGCCGATTGAAGAGCACCGCGACCGCGTAGCGATTGACCGGTTCCGCCGCATTACGTCGCCATTTCTCCTCCGCCGCGTGAAGACGGATCCGGGAATTCTGGATGAACTGCCCGAAAAGAATGTGGTTGACTACTTCACGACGCTCACGCCCAAGCAGGTGGCGCTCTATGAAGAATGCCTCAAGGCCAATCTGGAGTCGCTCGAAACGCTTGACCGCGAATCCCGGGAGCAGGAAGCCGCGGGCGACAGGCTCCATGCGGCGCAGGCGCGGCTCTCACGCCGCGGACAGATTCTGCGCATGATTCTTAACCTTAAGCAGATCTCCAATTCGCCCTCGCAGTTCCAAAAAGAATTTGTCGATAAACCCGACTCCGGCAAAGCTGAAGCGCTCCTCGAGCTCCTTCGCCGCTGCCGCCAGTCCGGACGCAAGGCCCTTGTCTTTACGCAGTTCCGCGAAATGGGGGAACGCCTGGTTCGATGGATTGAAGACGCTACGGGCCGCAAGCCCGAATTTCTCCATGGCGGCGTGCCCGCAGCCAAGCGCATGGAAATGGTAGATGCCTTCCAGAACAACCCGGACTCGGAAATCTTCATTTTGTCGCTCAAGGCGGGCGGCACGGGTCTGAACCTCACCGCCGCCTCCGCCGTCATTCACTATGACCTTTGGTGGAATCCGGCTGTAGAAGATCAGGCCTCGGACCGGGCATGGCGAATCGGTCAGCGCCGGGATGTGGTGGTCTATCGCTTCATCACGGCCGGCACCTTTGAAGAAAAGGTGAACGAAATGCTTAAGAAAAAGCGTGAGTTGGCCGACCTTGCCGTCGGTGTCGGCGAATCCTGGATCGGTGACCTGACAGACGACGAAATTAAGTCCATCTTTTCGCTTTCTTCGTCCGGCATTTAACGCTCGAACCTGAACCATCGAATTGGACCCCGAGAGCCATGGACAAGAGCATTGCGCTATATCTCTTCGTTTCTTTCGTTGCCTGCATCACGCCGGGATCCGGCGTGCTCTACACGATTGCAAGCGGATTCCGCGGCGGCATGAAGTGCGTTTTGGCGTCTCCGCTCGGCACGTGTTTGGGGTGTTCATTAATGTCAGCGCTTTCCGCTACGGGGCTTGGCGCCCTGATAGCCAATTCCCCTGCGGCATACAACGTGCTTCAGGTGGTCTCCGCACTGGTATTGGTGTGGTTCGGCCTTCAGAGCTGGCGCTCGGGCGCGCTTGATCTCTCTGCAGCCAGTGATTCGGCCGCGCGTGAGGGGCTGCGTTCCGGCCAGGAGCGCTTCACATTCCGGAAGATTTTTTGGGGCGCCGTGGTTCTGCAGGCCTCCAACATCATGCTGATTGTGTTCCTGCTCTCACTGATGCCGCCCTTCATCCGCACGGAGGAGCCCTACCTGCCCCAGGCGGTCATGCTTTCGGCGCTTTTTGTGCTCGTCTGCTTCGTCGTGCATTTGGGCTACAGCTGGATCGCCGCTGCCGGCGCCAAGCGGCTCGCCGGCCCAAGGTTCTCCTTTTGGCTCAACCGCATCAGCGCCGTTCTTTTCTGGCTCCTTGCGGTGAGCGTTATCTGGAACGCTTTTTTCAAGAGCTGAAAATTCGCGTTGGCATCGTGCGGTCTGCCGCAGATCCATGCCTTGGAGCATTACTGTCCTCCTCACTGACGGCGCGATTGGGCTGGTTATCTCCCGCATCCGTTTATGGTGTTCGCTCAATCAGAAAAGTACTGACTTCCTGAAACGCCGGCAGAGAGCGACATCGGAATACGAAAATTCCTGCGTTTTGATCACCAAAATAACTAGGCTGAAATATCTATTTTCTCCTTTTTTTGCATTTACATAAAAGAAACAAGATCTAATGTCATTGACTTTAAACGGCGGACTCTTTTAGGCTTTGTAAACCATCTGTTCGCCCCCCAAGCGGCAGCAGGCACATCGAAGTCCGATCTTTAAGAGGATCCTTTCCCATTGCTTTGATGTCTGCTCTGCCGTCCAAAAGACCCCATAAAAATGCTGCTTTCTTTGCGGCTCAGCCGGAGTATTTAATGAAGCGAAACCGAGTCGGCATTGCCCTTTCCGCTGTAGGCATTCATGCGTCCATCGGCAGCGTCTATGCCTGGAGCGTACTGACGAAGCCTGTGATGGCAGAGATGGGCATCTCGCTCTCGAGCACGACCTGGGCGTTTTCCATCGCCATTTTGTTTCTCGGGCTGTCTGCGGCGTTCCTCGGCAAGTTCGTTGAACGCATCGGCCCTCGTGCTTCGGGCCTCCTTTCCATGCTCTTTTTCTGTTCCGGTCTGATCGGCACTGCGCTGGCCGTTTCGATGAAGAGCGTCGCGCTCCTCTATTTCTTTTACGGTGCTGTCGGCGGCATTGGGCTCGGCATCGGCTATATCACGCCGGTTTCAACTTTAGTCAAATGGTTCCCCGCTCGCCGCGGATTTGCAACCGGCCTGGCCATTATGGGGTTCGGCTTTGCTTCGCTCATCGGCGGGCCGCTGATGCAAAAGCTCACAGCCCTCTATGGTCTATCAGCGAACTTTCTCATCATGGGAGGGGCTTACGCGGTAGTCATGACGCTCTCATCGCTTTATTTGATGCCTCCAAAAGCCGGTGAAACGGTAGATCTCACCAAGCTTTCCGACGATGCATCGGAAAAACTGAAGAAAGCCGCTGCCGCCCAAACCGGCAGACAGTACACGCGCCGCGAAGCCGTCCAGACCTGGGAATTTTGGTCGCTTTGGTGGCTTTTCTTCACCAACATCACCTGCGGCATCGGACTCCTCGCCGTAGCGTCTCCGATGGCTCAGGAAGCCGTCGGCATGAATGCTGCCGGTGCTGCCGCCCTCGTGGGCGCCATCGGCATCGTCAATGGTCTTGGCCGGCTCGCCTGGTCCACGCTTTCCGATTGGATGGGACGTGCCGCGACCTATGTGCTTTTCTTTGTGATTGAAACGGCAGCTTTCTTTGCGCTCGCCCAAACCCCGTCGGAAGCCTTTTTTTATATCCTCGTTCTCACAATCATCAGCTGCTACGGCGGCGGTTTTTCCTGCATGCCCGCCTTCCTTTCGGATTTGTTCGGTGTTCGCCAGCTCTCCTCCATTCACGGCATCATGCTGACAGCTTGGGCTCTGGCCGGCATTGCCGGGCCGATGCTCTTATCCGTCATTAAGGAAACGACCGGGAGCTACCACCAAACGATGCTGGTTTTTGCCGGTTTGATGTCGGCTGCCCTTCTTCTGTCCGTCATCTTGAAAGTGAAGAGCACCAAACACTGAGGAACGGGCTATTGGCCAAACGCGCTCTTTTTATTCGAATGGTCGTTTTAATTCAGAAATATTCTTGAGCAGAAATGCATTCTGCACTGAAAATGAAGTCGTCAATACCTGCTTGATTCGAATAGTGATGAGCTGAAAAGACGGCTTCAGCGGTACCGCAGATGTCTGCCTCGGCAGGAACGGGCGGGAATGATTTCAGCCACCGACAGACTAACTAAAAGTAGTCCAATATCGGCTCCGATCGGCAGCCCGCATGGGCCGTAAGAAGAGTGCTTCAGGGACTTGCGAAAGGTCGATAATGGCCGGCTCGTCGTCCTTGCGGCCGTCTTTGACCGCTTGATGCATCAATGCGCTTTTGGGGAGACCGTTCGGGCGCTTAAAAGCGACGGCATTCTTACGGCTGCCGCTCAACCGCAAATCGTTTTGTCCGCGCAATGGCCGCAACGCCTGGAGCTGCGGCTTACTGGTTAATGCCGCCCTCCTCCTGCGCTCTGGGACCAAACACCGATCCCTGCAGCCCTTTTTTGGCAACATAGGCTTCTACCCACCGCTTCACGCTTGTCTGTGATGCGCCTGTCATTTCAGACACTTCTTTGAGGGTATGGCCGGTCAGCCGCAAACGGACAGCCTTCTCTTTGATGTAGCGGTTATAGCGAAAGAGCGACGGCGAAATTTCCGTTTTGAAAGTGCCCTTCTTCCAAGCGTTTGACTAGTCCTTCACGGTATTGGCCGGAATATTGAGCATCCTCGCCGCGCGCACGTAGCCATACCCGGCTTCAAAGAGCTTAACGGCGCTTCCGCGAAGCTGGGCGGGGTTGCAGTACTTCGGACGCAGCCGGTTGCGTACGGACGGTTCGGGCGGAGATGAGGGAGCTGAGAACGGCATTTGAACCTCGCAATCCGAATTCAAGATAAAAAAAGCCCGTCCCCCGCACAGGCGGCAGACGGGCGCGAGATGAGAGGCGGGATCGAACTGCCGGGCAGTCCGTCTCACCTCAGTTCATTGGTTGTTCACCCGCCTCCGCCGACCCTTGGAGTACGGCCGGCGGAGGCTTGGAGCTCACGACTGAGGAATAATGTCCTCAATTCGATGCGCGTTTTTAGAACGAGTAACGGAGGTTGGCGTTGAAGGCATTGTTCATGCGATCGTCGCCGCCGGCCGTCAGACCGTAGTTGAGACCAAACGTCCAGGCGCCGTTCTGAGCGGAGACGCCCAGCGTGGCCTGAATCGGGTTGGTATCCACAACGCGGGTGACGCTCTGGATGCCGCCCGTGTAGGTTGCAACCGCATCCTTGTCGCCGAAGGCGGGGACAACGGAGAGGTCAACCATCGGAGCGAGCTTCCAGCCGTTCACGTCGAAGTTGCCCGAGAAGGCAACACCCAACGGGAGCTGGTAGACCGTCATCGCGTCGTAGTCAGCACCGTACTTGGAGTCGTCCATGTCGATACGGCTCAGGCGGATGCCGGCATGCGGCGTCACGTTGAGCGCGCCGAACTTGGCGAGGTACTCAGTGCCGAGGCCGAACGTGAAGACATTGGCGTCAAGCGATTCCTTGTAGGAGCCGAGGACGTTGTTCGTCGACAGGTCGTTGGAAACCTGGGTGTAGCCCAAGTCAGCCTTGACGTTGAAGTCGCCGAAGGTCTGTGCACCGTAGAGACTGAAGCCGTAGAAGTCGGCATCGTTGTCAACCTTGACGCCCGTGCCAACGGAGTTGCTGTCCGCCTGACCGACGTTAAAGGCGACGCCCAGCGTACCGCCGCAGGCAGCCGTGTAGTCAAAGCCCAGAACAGCACCGTAGATGTCGGCTTCATAGCCGGCACCGTTGCCGTAGAGGCGCTTGGCTTCGTTGGTCGTGCCGAAGACGTCCACCCAGGGGGTGAAGCCTTCCACGCGCTGCGCGGAAGTGCGGCGGCTGACGGCAGCCGTGACCTGATCATTGATGTCGAGCGCCGTCGTGAACGCGCCGCCAACAACAGCCATATTGACGGACGTGTTGGCTGCATTCACGATGGTCTTGTCAAGATTTTCCTCCATTTGATTAAGGTACTTCAGAACGTCACGTGCCGTATTGGCAGGATCCTTCAGGAGACTGACGAACTCATCATCTGTATCCGTGTCTACGAAATCCTCAAAAGTGACATTGTCATTAAAGACACCCTGAGCCTTAAGGGTTTCAAAGGCTGACTTGTCAGCACTTTCATAAAGCTTGTCCAAACCGAACAGTACTTTATCGCCAATGATGCTCTGACCAAACTGAACTTGACGGACAGAGTTTTCGATATCGCCTGCAACCAACAGACCGGCATCGTAGACTTCGTCAATGAAGTTTTCATTGACGTTAAAGGCGACAACACCGTCGGCATTTGTCGCCGTTTCGTTGTAAGCCTCAGTACCAAAATCAACACTAAGGTCGTTGGTCAAGCCGGTATGGAATTCATAAAGGCCCGTATCCTTGTTGACCGTGAGCACTTCATGGTTGATGTCCTTGAGGTTGACGAGGTCAAGTTCATTCGCGCCGGTGATGCTTATGTTGTCAGCAAACTTCACGAGATTGACGACAGTATTTTTTTCGCCAGCTGCTTTGTAGCCAGAGTTAACGACAGAAGCGATGTCGACGGCAATCACATTAGGCTCATTGGCCGTAAAGCTGATATTGCTCGTAAAGGTTGTGGCTTCACCGATCCACAAAACGTTCGAATCAACGTTCTCAGACTTGTAGGCGCGTGCAGCAGCGAGGTGGTCGCCAGCAACGACGAGACCGCCGTTCTCGTCTTCGTCAGCCCCAACAGCCACGTTGCCGGCATTGATCTGAAGATTCGTGTCGGCGACCTTGCCTTCACTATCTGCTTTCAGCTTCTTGCCGAGAACATTCAAGACGCCGCCTTCAACCGCAAAGGCTCCGTTTGAAGTCGTTGCCATATTATCGACGAGCGCAGTCGTCAAGGTGCCTGTAACAGAGAGGGTCGTGTTAGTGCCAGAGATCGCGATACCCTTTTCATTCGTGAACTTGAAGTCGCCAACGATCTCGTTCGTGCCGTTCTCAAAGTTGACCAGATTGTTAATGGTGCCGCCGTCAGCAGCAACTTCGCCGAAGTTTGTGTTGTTGGCAATGATGTCCAGTGCCTTGCCATCTTTGTCAGTGAAGCCCTTGAATACCTCAGTTCCGTTGCCGCGGATCGTGATGGTCTTCTCACCAGCTGTATAAGGGGTGGTGGAAGCCCAGACATAGTTGAGATGGAAGTCTTCTGCATCAGCCGTTGCATCAGCCTTCTTCACGAGTTCCAGCGTCTTGATAGTGACGTCTTTGTCTCCCGCAACGACGGCAGGATGTGCGGTGCCGTATTCCGTGACAACGTCCGTATTGCCGGCATAACCCACCAACTTGGCATCTTCAAACGTGGCGGCTGCAACCTTGCCGTCAGCACCTTTTTCTCCCACAAGAGTGGCGGAACGGAAATTGACGTTGCCGATCTGTTGGGCGAGCTGAGTGTACTGTTTGGCAGTGAATGCACCCGTATAGGAAGTGTCATTAACTGAACCGGTATCGTCCTTGTCAGCAAGCGCTTTACCCAGCTTAGTGGCTGTCCAAGTGGTCTTCCCATCCTTGGTTTCAGACGTGATCAGGTTGGCGATGGAGGTGTTGATCGTACCCTCATTCTTCACCGTAACCGAATCCACTCCCGTGGCATAACTCACGGATTCAAGATTCAGGACACCAGTCTCTCCAATTTCAAGAGAGGAACCGGTGGTTGCAAAGGCGAGCGTACCGATTTCAGAATCGCCATTATTGATGAGCTTGCCGTTCGTGTCGGCTGTTTCTGAGCCAGCCTTAGCCTTGCCAAGGGTGACCGAGGTTGCCTTAAAGGCACCATCCTGAACGGTAGTCTTGTTGTTCACGAGAACTACATCATCAGTGACCAGCGTACCGCCATTGACCGTAACCGTACCGCCGAAGTACTTTGCACCAGCGATCTTCGTCGTACCCTCTTTCAGTTCGTAGGAGCCAAGGAATTCAGAGGCATCGGCAATCGATACGTTCGCTGCACTGGAAGTAATCGTTGAGCCTTCAACACCGGCGATCGAACCGCCGAAAGAGATTGTGCCCAGGCCGGTGAACTCAGTGGTTGCTGCCGTTCCTTCGTTACCTGCACCATTCGCTTTGCCAAGATAGAGGTCGGAACCAGCAGAGCCTGCGATGGGTTTACCGTCTTTCTGCGTGAGCGTATTGCCCGAGAAAGTGATGGTTTCATTTTCGCTGGCATTAAGGGTCAGACTGGCGTTGTCGCCCACATAGATTGCACCGCCCTGAAAGGCAGAGTTACCCGAGAAGGAGCTATTGCCCTTAATGGTCACCGAAGCGGCTTCAGCATAGATTGCGCCGCCTTTACCGGCTTCATCCGTTGTTTTGTTGTTGGCGAACGTGACACCATCAAGAGTGACTTGGCCGGCTGGGTTGGAGAAAGAGCCCCATAACATCACACTGACTGCACCACCAAAATTAGTGGCGGAATTACCTATGAAGGTCGTGTTGGTAATTGTGTGTTGATCCGTATTCTCTGAAAGCCAGAGAGTCACAGCGCCGCCAGCATTGTTCGAACTATTGTTGGAGAACGAACTGTCAACTAATTGGATGGTTTGGCCAACCTTATCAGACTGATCGGTACTACTTACACGATACAGATTGGTTAGAGCGCCATAGCCAGTCGCGCCTTCCGCCGTTTTGAAACCAGACGCATTGACGGTCAACGTATTGAAGGTTTTGTTGTAACTTACCGTGCCGTATTTCTCATCGAGTGAGCCAACCACTCCATCTGCACCCATCGCAATAGCGACACCGGGGTGTGCGACTGGAGCAGGAGTTGGCTCATCAGCGGCCATTGCGGCTCCGGCGACAAAAGAGGCAACAGCGGCGGCAACGACTGTCTTCACCACCTTGCCCTGATAGGAAGAAGCCTTTTCGCTCGTCACGACGACGCCGCGTGTGAGCGACTTGGCAACTTTGAAAGTACGATTCATTATTCAATTACTCCAAGAGTGTTCTTACATCTCGTCAACCCGACGTTTGCCGGTTGCGAGGCAGTGCAAACAGCACTCCGAGCAGTCTATGAAGTCGTATGAATACGTATGGGGGGGGGGTAACCCTATGCTTCGCAGTCATTTACTTGGATAATTTCCGATGTGACTAACGAATAAACATTCGGGGTAGAAACCCTATATTTCCTCTTTGTTGTAAATTCACGACGCAGATAAACGCCGTTCGAAAACAAAACCAAGGACCGCAAGCCCAATTGTCGTCACTGCCCCAACGCGTCAGGTAGGTCGTAAACTAAGGGCTGTGTCCGAAAACCGCCCTCTATGCGCCGCACTGATCAGTGTCTGTGTTTACCCACTCAGCCATGCCTAGAAAAATGCCGCGGCACCCTCGGCATAAAGTCGAATTCTCGATAAGGTAATGCATCCTGCAGGCCAATCAGATGCTGACCGCGAATTCGTCAGGATGAGCTCGTGACAAGATCCGTTAACAGCGTTTTCCGGTGACCGAGCAAAAACGCACGGCATAGCTGCCCGGCCGACGATGAAGAAACGGACGACTTCGATTGCCTATCAGCGCTTTCCAATCAAGCCGTCATAAAACGAAGAGACTTGACAGCTCAGCTGATCGCTTTATTCAGACGTGAATCGGATTGCGTATTCAAAGTCAGCCAGTCCTGCTGCCGCATGCTGCCAGGCTGGGACAGTCATTCAAAAAAAGAAAGTGCCCCAGCAATCAGCTTGAGCCGCAGTCCTTTAGCTTCGCACGGTCTGAGTTTCTGGCACGCCCTTGGCATCCACCTGAGCGGTCATTTGAGTGCGCAGAGAGAGCTTCCACTCTGCAACTTTCCAGCCGTTTTTGCGGGCAGCGGATTCGAGCACTGCGTCCGGATTAACGCAAACTGTATAGCCCGCGCGTTCAGCGAGCGGCAGGTCATTTCTGCTGTCGGTAAAGAAAAGCACATCTTCAAAACCGATGCCGGCTTCGGCGAGCCGTTCAGAAAGTCTCTCGACCTTCCCTTCCTGAAAAGTCGGAATGCCGACAATTTCGCCGGTACAGAATCCGTCTTTAAACGCGAGCTCAATCCCCATCGCATCGGTAAGTCCAAAGAGCTTGGCAATCGGCTTCACAATGAAGGCTGCCGAGGCCGAGAGCACACAAGCAGGGATATTGGCCTGCAGAGCATTCTTTGCCCATTTCTTGCCGTCCGGGAAGATAAGCGGCGCAATTTTCTTTTTGGCAAACTCCTGAGCCAGTGCATGGAGTTTTTCCTCCGGAATGCTGCGGAACGCTCCGGCATGTTTTCTGCAGAAATCGCGGATGTCCAGTACGCCTTTGGCGTAGCTTTTCACCATATCGCGGTCGTACTGACGCCAGATGGGATCAGTGACGATCTTTTTTTCATAAAGAAATTCCGTCCATAGGATCGTTGCGTCGCACGCGATCAGCGTGTGGTCCAGATCAAAGACCACGAGCTTCGGGGGCCGGGACGTACCCGGAAGCATCAGCGGAAAAGCGGCCATGGCAGTTAATTCAGTTTAAAAGACTTCTAAAGCGGACGGATGAGGGATCGATAGTGAGAGTCATTGTGCAGAATTCATGCCCAATCAGCAAAGCTCATTTTGCCAATCGATCCGAGGGAAGTTGATGCAGGTCTATCTGACGGCAGAATTCATCCTTTTGAAACACGCTTCATGGCTGGTGATGGGCAATGAAAACGGGACGCAACAGCCGGAAAGCCATTGCGTCCCATTTTTTCTGATGTCGGCTGACGGGTTTAAGCATCAGGCCGAACGAGCTCAATTGAGCGAAATGCGCTCAGCAGCAACGCTGGAAATTACTGATCACCCCAGACTTCGTCGGCGATTTCACACACCAGGCGAACCTTCGCCCACTGCTCATCTTCGGTCATGATATTGCCTTCTTCCGTGGAGGAGAAGCCGCACTGGGGCGAGAGGCAAAGCTGATTGAGCGGCACATATTTCGTCGCTTCTTCAATGCGTGCCTTGACGGCGTCCTTGTCTTCAAGTTCAGGGAACTTGCTGGTGATGAGACCAAGCACGACGGTCTGGTTCTTGATGAAGCGCAGCGGCTCGAACGAACCCGAACGGTCGCTGTCGTACTCGAGGAAGAACCCGTCCACATTGCAGTGCGAGAAGAGAATGTCGGCCACGGGTTCATAGCCGCCCGACGAAAACCAGGTCGAGCGGAAGTTGCCGCGGCAGATATGCATCGTGACGGTGAGATCTGCGGGCTTATTGGCCAGGATCTTGTTGATCACTTCAACGTAGCGCTTGGCCACCCAATCGACGTCAATGCCGCGTGCGGCGTAGGCTCCCCGCTTTTCGACCGAGCAGAATTCACCCCAGCTCGTGTCGTCAAACTGCAGATAGCGGCAGCCGCGTTCATAAAGCGCAAGCATGGCGTCCGTCCACGTCTGTGCAAGATCGTCAAAAAGCGCATCGGGATGCTCAGCATAAAACGGGATGGGCTTATAGGTCTCACAGCGCACCGCACAGATGAGGTGCAGCATCGAGGGCGACGGGATCGTGTATTTGATGGGTGTATCGCCGGCAATCGCCTTCAGACGGTCATAGGCTTCTAAGAACGGATGATCCTTGGGGAAACGGATGCGGTCTTCGATCACCACCGTTTCGGCCTTGGGCTGGAAGCCTTCAAAATGCACCGACCAGTGCTCGGCCTTCACATGATGCAGACCGGAAAGACCAGCGAGAAAGTCAAGATGCCAGAAAGAGCGGCGGAATTCCCCGTCGGTCACGGCCTTGAGGCCGTTCTTCACTTCCTTTTCAACGAGATCCTTGATGAGGCGGTCTTCGAGCGCGGTGAGAGAGGCACGATCGAGCTTCCCGGCCTGAAAAGCGTGACGCGCGTCGAGCAGTTCCTTGGGGCGCAGAAAGCTGCCGACGACATCAGCACGATACGGGGGATTGACTTGGGACATTTTTCTTCTCCGGCATTGGGACGGATCCGCACTCAGCAAAGCACCCTGCTTCGCGGCATGGGGCGGACATCCTGTAGTAATTTGGTGAATGAATTATGACCTGCCTGTATTCGATTTGGTCACCCTAAACGCGTCTCTCGGACGTAATACCGCAAGCTTCGGCGCAATTGCTGCGGCACGAATTCACCGAGGGAGGCGATGCCACCGCGCAGCCATATGCCTCATGGCCAAGCCAAAGAGCACTGGGATCACCCAAAAGCACCACTCGGAAACGACCGTCGGAAGCAGTGTTGCGACAGAGCTCACGATGAAGAGTCCGCCCGGCACAAACCCAAGACCCGCAAAGAGACTCGGCCGCCCGCCCGTCATGCGGTGGTGCGCAATTCTGCGCTCGAGCATGCCGTCGGCAAATAGCGCAATAAGAAAGACCCCCGAAAGGAGGAAGTAGACCGCCATTCTGGCCGTCCGCCGGATGGCGAGCAGCCCCATGAGCCGAAGATTTTCGATATAGGGCGACGCTGCCGCTCTCGATAAGCTCGTCCGAATCGGATCTGCCGCTCGTCTCGAATCGTTGCCTGACCACCCTGGGAGCCGCGTATGAGCTCCCTTGCCGAGCGTCGTCGGAAATAAGCCCTGGGTTCCGGATGCCCATACGGCGCGCAGCGCATCCTCTGTCCACTGAGCGGCGAGAGATGCCCTCCCGTCCAAAACCTGCGCGGCGCCATAAGCATCAGCATAAATCACCCGAATGAGCCGCTCGGGCGAAGTCCCGGCGGCGCCAAACCCGGCGGTGAGGAGCATAGCGGCTGTCCATAATCCTAAAAAGGCTCTCATTTCAGGCTCTCTCCTTTTTCACCATTGAAGTGACGTCCGAGTGCCGCCGACCGCTCTTCAGGCACTTCACGCGAGCCTCAAGGAACGCTCGCAAACGCCCGATGGGCGCAGGGACTTTCGGCACCGGCGCATACAGATGGAGGCCTTCGAGCGCGGGATCGAGAATCGGCATGCGCCCTTTCCAAAGCCGGCCGCCCGAGAGCGACGCAAAAAATTCGAGGTTAGGCAATTGGCCTAGGGCTTCGAGCGGCACGACGGAATCGCGTCGGCCGCTGAGACTCGATGATGCGGCCGCACGGAAAGCGGGGAGCGCACTCGCGCCGGCCGTTGTCGTCACCGAGGCCGCTGTCTCCCAAATCGTCGTCCGGCCGAAAACTTCGGCAATAAACTTTTGCGTCGCTTCATCCTTCGTGCGAAGCGCAATGAGATTATTTAAATTGCCAAGCGCCATGCGTGCCTGCGCCGCAGAACCTAAGCGCGCTTCCAGATCGCTGATGGTCTGCATGGCGCAGACGCACTGAAAGCCCGCCTCCATGCCTTTATTGAGAATTTCAATCAGGGGCGGATTGATGACGTTGGCGGTTTCATCCACAAAAAGACTCGTCCGCACAGCCTCCTGACCGCTTGCTTCCGTGTTGTAGCGCCGCCCGGCTGCACCCGAAAGGTCTGAAAGCAAGAGCGCCCCTAGGGCCGAAGCCGTTTCGGCGTCGGGCAGCGCATCGAGCCCCAGATAGAGGACGCCCTGCATGCTGATCACGTCTTCGAGCGAAACGATGGGCCGCGAATCGTCGGTTTTGCCCGAGAGATCAAATTCCGGCGAGAGACTTTCGCCCAATGCTCCGGCTGTGAGCATGGAAAGTGCCGGGAGAAGCGACGCGGTGATCTTCGCATAATGCTCCCTGCTGTGGCGATAAACGGAGAGAAGCCCTTCGACCGCCGCTTCGGGCGTCCCGGGGCAGTATTTCGTTCCTGGGGAACCTGCTGTGCGCTCCCAAAGCAAAGCCATGGCTGCGAGCTCCGTCCCGCCGCCCGCCCCCATCGGCACTCGGATCTCCCGCGACTGCTGCAGGATGAGTGCCTCGAGGCGCTCTTCCCAAAAGGGGACGCGCTTAGCCAAATCCTTGCGGAGCGCCGCCTCGAGGAGCTCCTCAATGCCGCGCTCAAGTGCCGCACGAAAGCGCCGCAAGGTCGGCGGCTGTCCCACAAAGAGCATGCCTTCGGTCATGACAAAGACCGCACGCCAGGCAAATGCGGTAAAAGCACCGCCCCCGCGAGGGAGCACTGCGCAAATGCGGCTCGCGATTTCAGTGCTGCGGGTGTAGCTCCCCAGAGGGTTGAGCCGCACGCCGCGCTTCGGGAATGCCGGATGAAATTCGAGCGGCTCGGGCCGACCGGCGGCACGGCAAGCCCCGATAACGGCGCTTCGGAGGCGTTTGCTCGATTTGGGATCAATGACAATGACCGCGTCGCCGCGCAGAATCGCTTGACTAACGAGGTTCGTGAGCACGACGCCTTTTCCCGTCTGCGTTGTGCCGACGAGAAGCGTTCCGCCTCCTAAGCTCGAGAGCGGCCGAATAATGCCGGGCTCTTCTTCAATTCGTCCGCGCTGCCAGGGCGGACAGACCGGCGACGGCCCGACACCGTGCAAAACGGGAATCCCGGGCGAAGCGTCAGATAGCCCGGGGTGCTGAGCAAACCAATGACGCCAGCGTTCCGGCAGAAGCATGCTTTTCCAGTCAATGCGCGTTAATTCATACAATCGCTGCGCTTCAACCGGTGTCCAGCGAAACCCGAGTCCAAACCAAACCGATTGAACAGGCGCTTCGGCCGGCGCATGAAAGAGCGTTCCCGGGTCTGCTCCTATCAGACGAATCGCTGCTGCCCTCGTCATGCCCGTCTGACGAATGGCCGACCGGGGTTCATCGGGCGAGAGCCTAGGCGTCTCGAAACTTCGCATCACGAGCGCCAGATCGGCAAAGCTCATGAAGGCCGGCGCATGCCCGGAGAGCCGCGAGCGTTCTTGCCAAATACGCTGCGCCTCCGTGATCCGCTTGAGCGCCAGTCCTGCCGGGATGCCGCCCAATACCAGTGCGGGCATGCCGGAAAGCACTCCGCAGCTCCAAAGTCCCAATGCAAAGGCCGAAGCGGTCATGTGCCACAGAACGGGTCCCACTTCCCAAGCGGGCCGCCAGAGCGCCAAACAGTCCGCAGAAGCTTCCGACGCCGGCCTGAAAGACTTGGCGAGCGGCCGTCTTCTTTTCAGTAAATCCATAACATTAGTCATCGCTCACATTCCAATCCATTGCGCCTCAGCGCCCTGCGCCGCAAGGCGCCGGCGTGATTCGCCCTCGATCCGCTGAGTGCCCCCGGCAGGATTGCGGCGAACGAGCGTGAGGGCGGCGGGGTTCAAAAGAAGGCCGGCCTCCACTAAGCCGTTCTTATCCGCGCGGTGCCAAATCCAAGGGGCAAGCCCCGTATTCGCACCGGTGCGGCGCAACAAAAGCGCTGAAGCCGAGAGGAACGCCCGCAGGCGTTCAAAGGAATCTTCAAAAGCGCTTTCCGGGAGAAACACGCCGGGGGGATTGAGCGTCGTGATTTCGGAAGTGAGTGCGCCCGAGTCTTTCAAGTGTTCCAACGCAGCCGAAACTGCATCGCCCGCCAAACCCGCCTCGGCGCCCAGCCCAAAGATCCACTCGCAGTCGTCGAGCTGCGGCATCGGCATCTGAGGCTCTTCCATCACCCGAAGCTTCGGCTGTGAGTGCTCTGAATCGAAGGCATCGTCATCTGCATCCGTTCCGTCGGCCTGCTCGAAGCAAAAGAGCGCGCAGCCTTCTTCGTGCTCGGTGTTTTTGGGTGGTTTAGCTGCCGATACTTCTGGGCGCGGTATGAAACCGGCTGGATTCACCGCCATATGCCGCCCTCGGGCGCCGTCCGGACCCAGTGCCCGGGCAATGGGCTGAGCCGCTTTGGCCAGCCGCATTAAACGAGCGTCTAGAGCTGCCCAGAGTTCATTCGCGGTCCGCGCGCTGTCTGCGCCGCTCCCCGAAATCTCGGATTCAGGGGACTCTGAAAGTGCCTTCACCGCTCTCGCCCTATTCTGATGCTGCTCGGGACTTAAGCGAGACTGTGCAGCTGCTGTGAGAAAGGCGGCCACGAGTTCACGCGAAGACCTTAAAGGAAGAGCCGCCGGTTTGTTCGGGAGCTTAAGTTTCTGCGGCTTTATCGGCAGAGATGCCGAAAGCCCGAGCACCTCTGCAGCCGCAAAGAGCGCTGCCGCCCGCAGAAACTGCTCTTCTCTTTCGTCCTGTTGGTGACCGTTAAGCAGTAAAAACGGTTCGGCAGCGGGATAAATGTCGACCGCGGTCTCCGCCAAGAGCCGTCCGCCCAGAGGCCATTCAAGCCACCAGCCGTCAGCCGCCCACCATAAACGCGGTTTTCGATGCGCTTCGGCTGAAGCGGATTCATCCGGTTTCTCCGCTGAATCGTCTGTCGACTCCTCTGGTGACGCCCGCCTCTGTCGAACGGCAAATCCTTTTGGGCTTCCCTCATCCGCCGCGGCATCGACGGGAAGCACCTCACCTTCGGCGACCCTTTGGGTGAAAGCTTTGGAGAAAAGCGTTCGGCCTTCGACGGACGATGCCATGCGAAAAATCTCGCTCGGGAGCTTCGGCGCACCGCCAACGAGTCTTCGGCGGCGAGCATCAATCAAAATGCGGGCGAGGAGCCGCCCTTCGTCACTGCACGCCGGCAATCCCAACAGTTCTTGGTCGAGCGCCGCTTCCCAGCGCCGGTCAAAATTCGTTTCGGTTACCGCATTCCATAGCGTCTCTGAGGCCCTTGACCTCGAACCCGCTCTCCGGACACGCGCAAGGATGCTCCACAACGCCCGCCTTTTCGTTTCGCTTTTGAGACGTGTGGTGCTGAGGTCAAAGGTCTGCGCAGAGAGCTCTTCGGCGCATCTCCCTCGTACGATTCGGCCGCTCCGCACGCTGCGGAGCACGAATTCAGCCAAAAACTCCGTTTCGGGGGCCCAGCACTCCAACGGTTCCCAGCGGTCTGCTCGTCCTTGGCCGGCTTCCACTGTGATCTCGGTTATCGGTTCCCAGGCAGCAGCCAGCGCGCCCAAAAAGACCGTCCGCCTGCGCGCCTGGCGCAGCACATCGATTTCGACGGGATTGAGTCCGGCCGGCTGCGGCAGAGCAGCTGCGGCAGCTGATGCGTCCCCCATCAATGCCAATCCGCAGGCAAGGAGGCTTTGGCCGAACGCTTCATTTGCCCAAACCGCACAGTCGGCCGCAAAGGCCGTGAGCACCGAAGCGCCCCAGGCATTGAAGTCCGCTCGGCCGAGCGATGCTTCAATGCGGGCCAAGGCTTCTGGATGACGGCGTAAAGCGGTGAGCGGATTGGCCGGACGGCATCGCAGCAGGATTTCGCCGAAAAGTCCGCCTGCACTCCGCCAATCCCTGGCTGACTCATAGGCCGCTGATGACTGCGGCATTAAGCCGGGCTTGAGGCGATTGTTTACCGTGCAGAAATGCGGAATATGAATGGACATCGTGACGGGAGTGATTTGGAGAAAAGAAATGGAGAAAAAGCCCGAAGCTTGGGGCTTACATAAAAAAAAGCCCCGCCGAATGCCTCGTCATCGGGTCCAAAGGACCGAAAACGGGAGGCATCCGAACGGGGTGCGATGAAGCTAAATGTCAGAGAGGGTCGCCTGAAAGCGCTGTCAGTCCTCATCAAGGATGGCGCCGCCGCCAGTCGCGAAGCACATCTAAGAGCGCGAGCGGAATTTCCGCGGCGTTTCTCACTACACGTGTTTCCTTTTCGAAGAGCCGGCGGCCGGGTACGGTCTGATGCAGATTTAAGAGCACCGCCGCCGTTTCAATGCCGGCGAGCTTTAAAGCTGCTTCCTCCGCTCGGCAGTCGTCCGCGGCAAAAACCCCATCGGTAAAGAGGATGAGGAGTTTTGTCGGTTCAGGACGGTGCCCGAGCGAAAAGAGCGACCAGAGGAGCGTTTGAGTGATTGGCGTCGGTCCCCTGGAAGGAATCGAAGCGAGCACCCTGCGTGAGCCGCCCGGGGGCGTCTCCCACTCGGAAGCGAGCATCGGGCCTCGGCCGGCGGCGTCCGGAAAGACGGCCGTGCGGCAGTGAATGCCTGGTGTTCGCTTTAAAGCTTCTTCGAGCCGGACTGCCGCCGTCCGCACGATCGCGCCGCCCTCGACCCCCACTGATCCCGAAAGATCGATGAGGATTTGCACAGCGGCGTCGCAGGCAGGCGCCCGGCCTTCCCGCAGGAAGATTCGGTCGTCGCCGCAGACGGCGCGCTCCAAGAGATCATCGTCCGCGTCCCAGCCCGAAGCTGCGCCGCTCATTGGCACCGGCACGCGTCGGCGTAGCGCCTCGGCGTACTGCAATCCAAGATCTGACGTTTTGGGCCAAACATTGGCGAAAGCACGCCGAGCCGTCTCGATTTCTGCGGACAAATACCCTCGAAGGATGTGAGAAGACGAACTGACGCCGTCCATCGAACCGGCATTCGCTAATGAGGCCTGTTCGCAGTCTCGCGCGAAAGCTTCGGCATAGCGCTCCTCAGCCGCCGTCGGATCAAATTCCTCTTCGGACTTTGCCGTGATGGCCGAGAGGAGCTCTTCGAGCCCCGCTTCAGCATCGCAGGACGATGCCCTCGGGTTAAGCGATGCCTCCCCTTCGGGCGAACTGCCCGACGCTGGGACCCACCCCGTCGGATCCAATAAACGCCTGAGGACGGCGTATTCCGCCGCCGGCGCAAGATCCTCTGCCGGTGAATCGAACCCATTGTCCGCCGCCGCACTCGCAGTCTCACTGCCATTGTCAAAGAGTGAAAGCTGAAGCGACGCCGCTCCCATACGGGGAGAGGAGCGCGCTTCATCTTCCGCGCTTAACAAGGCCGACTCGACTTGGGCGGTTTTCTTGGCCATCCGCATGCGGTCGCTGAGGAGCTCCACCAGGTCCCGCGCCAAACTGAGGCTTTCGGCCGTATTGGCGAGCGGGAGTCTTCCCATCACGAAACGAAGCGCCTCATCGAGGAGACCCCCGCCGAGTTTTTCTCGGGCCAATTGATCGGCTCGGACGAGTATGCCCTCAGGGAGCTTGAGGTTCAAAACCTTAGCCTCGAGGACGCCCAGCATCCAGCCGAAAAAGAGCTCCGGAAGCTTGGTGGTTCCGTTGACGGCAAATGCCGCCTTCCCTGTCGTGCAGAGCACAGCAAAGAGTGCTTCACGCCAAAAGCGGTAGCCGCGGCACTCCGCCATGCCCAATGCGTCAACGCGGATATCTTCAAAGAGGTTGAAGAATGCACTCACTCTCGGGTCTGAGTGCGCCTCTGAACCTGCAGCATCGAAGTTCGTATGAACCACGTGACAGCGCTCATGAACGCCATGACCAAAGAGATAGATGGGCGCAGCCGGATGGCTGAAGTCAATGGGCCCGAGCCAAATCGTGCGGCCGTCCGTCTGCGGGCGCCCTTTGAACTTGACGGTAATGCCGTCTCGTCTGCAGAGCGCCGGCAGCGCGAGCATGGCCATGATTCTGGCCGTGTCGGCTGCGGCCGGACCGCCGGCGCCGAGTTCGGCGGCAGCATGTTCAAGAAGCGGTCTGGCCGCTCCCCAAAAACGCCGGCCCTTAAAAAGCTTTTCCGCTTTGGCGTTGACCTCGCGAAAGGTCTCCGCCAAACGGCGTTTTTCGGCGCCTTTGACTTTCGCGCGCAGTCCGTCCAAACGATTGAGCTCGGCATAAAGCTGAGCTTCTTCCGGCGTCGTCGGGTCACCGAAGCGAGCTTCGGTGTAGGCGGGCGGGAGGAACCTTCGCTTTTGAGCGGCTGGAGCGTTTGGCTGAGCCAAAGGCCCGCACCCTCTCGCGGCGATGTGATTGGAAGGACGGTCTTCGTCGAGCGGCAAAGCGAACTGAACGGTGTCCGTTGTCATCATGATGGTCTCCATTGAAGATGTGGTCTTCGCTTTCATTTGCCGGGCAACCGATATTGAAGCCCTTCACAAGCCAAGAAATGCCCCGAAACCAGCGGTCAGGGGCATTCGAAGGCTTTAAAAGGCCCAAATAGGGCGCCTCGGCATAGGGCTTCAAGAAAGTGCGGGAGTCTCAGTGCAAGCCTTCGGTCTCGAGGACCGAGGGTTTCGCCGCACGGGGGCCGAAGACTCCGCGCGCATCTGCCGCAGTTCCGTGATTCGCTCGCCGAAGATCGTTTTGAGATACGTGACGAGCGCATCGCGCACCGGGCGGTCGAGCGCGTTGCCGACAGCGGTGTCTGCGGCAGCAGCAATGGGATCGGCCGAGACCGGCAAATCCCCTGCCGCATACCGCAGCGTGAGTTCCGCGAATCGGCGGGCAGCACGAATAGAGAGCGCAAAGGAGCGGTTCTCAAACCCCAGAGGGGATTGAGCTGCCTTGCACCTTGAGCCCGCTGCCGCACGCGCCGCGAGCGCACAGATTTCTTCTGCTGCGGCCTCACCCGCACGCACGACGAGATCAGCCTCGAGTGACGCCAGAAGCACACGCGCTTCGTCGGCCTCATGGAGTCCTTCGCATCGCAGGTGCCACATACGGTCAATGACCGATCGGTCCTGAATCTGCCGGCCGAAATAGCCCGCTGCGAGTTCCGTCGAATGCCCGCGGGTATTGTCGGTAAAGACAATGCGCGCGAGCGGATGACGATCAATCACCTCGCCCGTCTGATCAATTTCGAGGGGAAGCCCTTCCAAAAGATCATTGGCGGAGACCCAGACTTCCGGCGGTGCCGCTGAGAACTCATTGATGAGGAGTACCCAGCCGTTGCGCCATGCGAGCGCTGCCGGGCCGTAAAAACCACGGCCGGCATCTGCATCACTGCGCAAAATGCGAGCACCGAGGCCGTTTTGCCGGAACCGGCGGGTCCGGTGATGAGGAGCGGTTCAGCTCCGCCCCAGTTCCACCAGCCAACAATGCCGTCATACGCCTCGGGCGCAAAATGCCATCCGCGCGGGAGTTCCGGCACGCGCAGCGCACCTTCTCTCGTGAGATCGTCTCTGACATAACCCCTGGCAGCGGAATGCGCCTCATCGCTGAGGTGCAGCCCAAAACGGCTGGCCGGGACAGCTGCGATTTCCTGCTTCATTGATTTTCTCCAAAAAGAAAAACCCCAGAGCGCGTACGCGCCTGAGGCGAGCTTCGAAACCGAACCTGTCCTGCGAGGGCGAACGCCCTCAGGGGTTCAAGTTTTATTGATGTGCACGGATATTGACCGGAGTCTTGAAGGCCGTGCGTCCTTCAGCTGTAAGCGTTTTCAATATTGCAGGAGTTGCGCGGATTTTGCAAGTGCGCCAGCAGAGCCTCATCAATAGATGATGCCGGCAGGCTTTCAGACGGCCTGCCGGTCAGTGAAGACCCTCAGTCCGCTTTGGGGAGTTCGAGCTTCGCGCCGTCGCGCCAGATGCCCGTCACCCGAAGTTCGGCGAGTTTAGAGGGCGCCGTCATGAAGGGATTCCCTGAAAGCCGAATGAAGTTTGCCCGGGCTCCCGGTTCAATAACGCCGATTTGGCCGTTTTCGGGCATGACCAGTGCGGCGCGGCCGGTGTAAAGCGCCAGAGCCGTGCCTACAGACACTGCCTCATCAGGCCCAAAAACGCCGTCGTCGGCGTCGCGGCGCGTGACTGCGGCCGCGAGAGATACAAAGACGCTGTCCGGATCTGCCCAGGTCGTGCACGGCGCGTCGGACGACAAAGCAAAGGCATCCAATCTTTGGGCGATGCTCTTTACCGGATAAGCCGCGTTGAAGTCGGCGTCGGAAAGCGATGCACGGTAGCTGCGCCATTCGGCAAACGGAAAGATGATCTGCGTGGTGAATGCGGGCTTCAAGCGCATCTGATCAATGCGCTCGAGCTGATCAGGCCGCAAGAGACTCGCGTGCTCGAGGCGAACGCTCGGAACATCAGCGAGCCATGGATCGACATCCGAAAGCCAGTCGAGCACGGCATCGATTGAACGGTCTCCCATGATGTGAATCGAGAGCTGCACGCCGTTTCGGCGCGCATAAGAGAGTGCGGCGAGGAATACGGGTTCTTCGAGCGTCATCATCCCGCAGGGATAGTCGAGCTTTTCGCCCTCAGCGGTTTTGTAGGGGTTCCGCACGGCCGCCGTTTTGCCCGAAATCGAGCCGTCGGCAAAGAGCTTGATGCCCGCATAGCGAACCGGGCCCCGCAGTTCATCGGCACGAAAGTCCGGCATGCCCGACGAGTCTTCGCCGCCCTGCCACACGGCATAGAGGTTGAAGTCCACCGGCAGACCGCGGCGGCAGGCTTCGCGGTAAAGCGTCAGGGGCTCCGGGTCACTCCCGCGCATGACCATCATGTTGGTCGTGGTGAGAATGCCGTGCGACAAGTAATGGTCTTTGAGCTTTAAGAGCGATTCAACGGCGCTTTCGAACGTTTTGGCCGGTTTGGCGTGTGCCTCAAGAAAGCGTACGGCACCGAGCTCAATCAATCGGCCGTCAGGCTCCCCGTTTGCATCGCGGCCGAACGCGCCGCCCTCCGGATCCGGCGTGTTTCGGTCAATGCCGGCCATCTCGAGGGCCTTGGAATTCACGACCGCTGAGTGATAGTCGGAGCGGCGGATGAAGACCGGCCGGTCAGCTGAAACCTGATCAAGGTCACCTTTGAGCGGTGTGCGGCCCTCAGCGAGAAGACTTTCGTCATATCCCCAGCCTTCAATCCAGCCCTCCGGATTCTTCGCAGCCATTTTGCGCAGAGCGCTCTGGAGTTCCGGTATCGAACGAACGGTCGGCGGCGTACAGGCGGCCGCCCCCATTGTCATGGCCAGGCCATCGGGATGCGCATGTGCATCAATGAAGGCCGGCATGACAAAAGCGCCGCGCATATCGATCGTGACGATTTCAGTGCCGTCCGGCGCCGGTGAGTCGTCGGCAATAAACATACCGTCTTCAACCGTGAATTCCGTGAGAAACGGTTCATCGGTACGACCCGGAAAGGCACAAAGGTTCTTATAGTGAATTCGCGACATGACTGATGGTCTGGGGAAAAGCTTCCCTGTCCGCTTTATGAATGTTGGCGGCGAACGCACAGAGGCGTCCGCTATGATGACGCAGATTCTACTCAGCCCAATCTTTCGTGCATCCGACTTCACCGTCAACGTGAAAAACTCTTTGCCGCGCTTCAACCTGCATCAGAAGATTTCTCTACTGTGGAAATGCGTAATTCGATCTGAAGAAATCGATTCGCATTGGAGAACCTTGTGAGTGCCCGCGATCCTGCTGCTGACCGGACTGCATGAATTAAAAGAAACAGAACATACATTTCAGCGGCTGCCGGCAGTTTGAAGCCATAAGCCGGCCGCTGCAGTCTGGAGAACCTCGATGAATCATCCTGCCATTGCACGCCGCAGTCTGCTCACGGCTGCCGGATGCGCATTGCTGCGGCCTGCAGCAGCCTCGTCGGGGCATGAACGGCTGCAGAACAAAACTTATGCGGCCGACATCATCGTCATCGGTTTTGGCGCAGCCGGCGCATCAGCTGCCATTGAGGCCGCACGAGCTGGATCGAGTGTTTTAATTCTCGAAAAATCACCCCAAAAGTCTCACTGTTCCTCTACCCGAATGTCCTCGGGCATTTACCTTTGTCCCGACCGAGGTATCAGCGAAGAAGTCCTTGCTCAATATATAGCGTCAACCTACCTGCCCGACGGAGGCGTTTCCTACCGGGAAGGAAAGATGGATCCGGATTTGACCGCGCTTGCTCGAATTTGGGCCAAGCTGGGGCCGCAAACTTATGAATGGCTCCACAGCTTGGATCCAGACTTTCGGCAGGCGACTTCGGCGCTTTTCACAACGCCGCGGTTTATGCGCCTTTGGGAGGGCTACCGCCCTCACCTTCAAGGGCTCATCGCGACTTACGGCAGATGGAAAGGTTTTCAGCACAGCACGTTCGGCTCCCCCAAATTGGAAACCAGCGGCGGGGAAGCGCTCTATGCCTGTTTGAATGAAGGCATCCGGTCCGCGTCAGGCATTTCAATTCGCTATGCCTTTCAGGCAACGGAGCTGATTGTCGACGGTGATGCCGTCATCGGCGTGCGTGCAGTTTCAGAGAACTCCGAACATCAGTTTCTGGCTCGGCAAGCCGTTATCCTCACGTGCGGCGGCTTTGCTTTTAACCGAACCATGCGCGCTTCGCTTCTCCCAGCAAGCGGAAATCAATTTTGGGCCGCTTCGAGCGCCCCGGAAAATACGGGCGACGGCATCAATATGGCGCTTCGCGCCGGAGCAGCACTCATTGCGTCCTGCAGTTACTTTGATCGTTTCTGTGCGCTCCTGCCTCAAAAGTACAACGGCATCCGTCTGGGCGTACCGCTCAGCTGTATCGGAAGCCCTCACTCCATCCTCGTCGACAATTTTGGAAGACGCTTCACCAGCGAATCGGAGCTTCGCGATCAGGAGCAGCACTACGGGTTCTATCAGGAACTGCTTCAATTCGATCCTGCAACGCTCTCATTCCCGCGCGCTCCGGTCTGGCTGATTTTTGATCACGCTCTGATGCTGAACGGCCCGCTCGCCACGCTCGGCGAAGGTTCGACCGTCAGCGGCCTGACGACCTGGTCAGAAGATAATCTGGAGGCCGTGCGCAAGGGATGGATTTTGACGGGCGAAACCATAACGGAACTGGCCCAAAGAATTGCCCGGCATCCCGACAATGCATCCAGGCTTTCCGCTGAGCTGCTCCAAAAAAGCATCACTCACTTCAACCGCGCCGCCCAATCGGGATTTGATGAACAGTTTGACCGTGATCCCAGTACTTTGGAACCCATTGCTCAGGCTCCGTTTTATGCGATGCCTGTATCCATTGATGTGCCTCATATGGGGGCCGGCCTAAAAACCGACCGCAACAAACAGGTTCTGCGCTGGGACAATACACCGATCGAGGGACTCTACGCCGCGGGAGAAACTGCGCCGGTCAGTCAATTCGTTCATGACCGCGGCGGACATCTTTCTGAATGTCTGGTATTTGGGCGTCACGTCGGCCGCATTGCCGCTGCGATGCCAAAGCGAGGCCGGCAATGAGAATCCGCAGCCTGAAGCACAAGCAGCTGATCGCTTTGCTGCTTATCGCCCTGACGCCGCTCTTCGCACTCACTGCCTCGATGTGGATGCAAGCCCAAAACAGCAAGGAACAAGCCGTTCAGACTTATCAAGGATATGCCGATACCATTGCCATCGCTCTTGAGAAGGAATTGGATCGTCAGAAAGAACGGCTTGAAGAAGCTGCCGTAGCTGCAGGCCTGCTCTTTAGCTCCCCTGATAACGCTGACATCAGGGCTTTTGAGCAAATTCTTTATATTACGTCTGGCCGATACAGCTCCAGCATCGCAGTGAACGTCAGCGGCCAATTGCTCGCCTATTCTTCTGCGCTTACGACGGATCAGGCCGAAAGCATCATCACGAATCCTTTCGAACATTGGTTTTTCCGGCAAACGATCCGGAGCGGCCGGACAACTTTAGGGGAAGCGAAGGATTCGAATTCAGGTGCTCATGTCTTCATTGGAACGCCCGTTTTCAGCCGCAGCATTTATCCGCGAATTGATACGGTTTTGATTGCTAAAGTCGACTTGCAGAAACTGCTGGAGACTGCAGCCGATGCTTATTTGCCGGCGAATGCTTCCATTACGCTCGAAAGCAGCCGCAGCGAGCTCGCTTCGCTGGGCCGCAAGCCTCACGCGAATGCCATTGCACTTTCTGCAGCAATGACAAATTTCCCATGGAAAATTGAAATAACGGCTGAACAAGCCGATATTTTGACTCGCCCGAATTTAATCTCACTCTTGGGCACGCTCGTTGTCATTTTCGTCTCAGCGATATCCTTTCTTTTCGGCCGTGCCTACATCAAGACGCTGAAGACTTTTTTTGACGAACTCTCTGCATCCATCAGCATATTAAGTCAAGGGAAGCCGCTCCCTGCAGCTGTCGGCAATCTCGAACGCGTGTCCGAAGCGAAAGGCCTGCTCACACAGTTCCGAGAAATGGCAGACCATGTCGTTAAAAGTGATCTTGCCCTGCGTGAAGCCAATGCGAACTTAGAGCGTCGGGTTAAACAGCGCACAGCAGATTTAGAGCGGCGCAATCGGGAACTCTCTGCCATCAATCTTCTGCTTTCCCCTATAGCGCAAAGCCCAAAAGACAATGACGCCCCTGTATTTTCTATGGCTTTAGAACGATTTGGGCAGGCCTGGGATTTAGATCAAATTGTTATTGCAGATGGTGAGCATCATTGTTCGAGCCGTGAAGTGAGACAACACTATCAAACGGTTACTCCGCTTAAAGACGAAAAAGTGCTTGCGGTCCGCTCCTCATATCCAATGAACCCTGAGCTGCAAGAAGCCCTTGAGCGGTTTGCTCGATTTATTGACATTGTGCTCGACAATAAGCGCCTCTATATCGACATCAGTAAGCAGCACGCTGCATTGACCGCAGCGCTGGGGGGCATGGCGGAGGGATTCGTTCTATTCGATAAAGACGCCAAGGTCATTTTTTCCAATGAGAAATTCCGCAGATTTACTTCTGATTCACTGCAGCTCAATCTTGACAAGTCATCGCGCGAAATCTTTGATTTCCTGAATCATTTAAGTCCGTCGTCAGCAGCGCATGAAAGCCCCTCTTCAGCTCAGAATGACGTCTTGGAGCTGATAGACAAAGATGCTAAACGCAGACATTTCCATCTCTCACGATTGACAGTTCATCTTTGCGGCTATGACCATCATGTGTTCGACGGACTGGCGGTCCTTGTCCGCGATATCACCAATGAATATGAGGTCAGCCGACTCAAGGATGATGTCATCGGACTTGTTGCGCATGAGCTGAACAATCCCGTAGCCACTATCCGCATCGGTTTGGAAACACTCATTAAACGCAATAGTCATTTGAGTCCAGCGCTTCGTCTCCAGATCACAGAAAATATGGCCAGTGATGCCCTTCGGCTGCAAAATTTAATCACGGAATGGCTAAATATTTCTAGATTAAACAGCGGCGTTTTGTCCTGCAAAATGGAAAGATTGGATGTTGTTGGATTAATTTCGCAGCAAATTGATGAATGGGAAAAACAAACTGAAATGACCGTTCAGCGGTTTTATAAGTTCTCTCCGCTTTATACGATGGGCGATGCTGCCCGTCTTCGTCAGGTGTTAAGAAACCTATTGGATAACGCATTGAAGTATAACAATAAAACACGTCCCAAAATTTCAGTATCTGTCAAAACGATGAATGCAGATATTATTGTGGACGTTCAAGACAACGGCATGGGTATCGCTGCGGAAGATCTGGAGAAAATATTTGAACGATTTTATCGAAGTGAACGAGCTCGGCAGCAAACTCAGCAAGGATCCGGGCTCGGTTTAGCCATCTGTCGTGCGATCGTTGAAAGATTTGGCGGAACGCTAACGATAAAAGATACAGCTCTCGATATTGGATCCACCTTCAGAGTGACTCTGCCGATTCTTTCAGAAAATTAATAAATTGACGAATGATACAGTCATGAATAAGCGCATACTTTTGGTCGATGATGAACGAAACCTCAATCAATTGATTGCAACCAATCTCAAATTTGAGGGTTATGAGACTGAATCGGCATATTCGGGCATTGAGGCTATCGATAAATTAGGCCGGTTTTCGCCCGACTTGGTGGTATTGGACGTGATGATGCCTGGCATGGACGGGTTCGAGGTGCTCGAACATCTGCGGCATGCCTCTTCGATACCCGTCATTCTGCTGACGGCCAAAAATCGTGTGGATGACCGCATCCGCGGCTTGACGCTTGGTGCCGACGATTATTTGGGCAAACCCTTTGCGATTGATGAACTGACCGCACGCATCGAAGCTGTCCTGCGCCGCAGCAGGCCCAATCAGCCCGCACCCAAAGAACCGGAAGAAACAATTGCCTTCGCTTCGCTGAAATGCAACTTGGCTCAGCATTCGGCAAGTGCCAACGGTATTGAGCTGCCGCTGCAAAATCTGGAGTACCAACTGCTCATTTGCCTCGTGAAAGCGGGAGAACGGGTGCTTTCCTACAATTACCTTCTTTCGTCGCTGTGGGAGGATGACCGAGGCGATATCGCTACGCTTCGGGTAACAGTTGGCAAACTCCGCGGAAAAATGAAGCAGGCTTTAGGATACGATCCCATCCTTACCGTTCACGGTATTGGATATCGGCTGCATACTCCAGCCAACAACCATCCAGACTTTAAAAATAAAAGTCTCTAGAATTTCTGCTTTTTAAGTTTAATAAATTCAATCTTGCAAAGTATGTATTTTATATATACTAATTCAAGCATAATTTTGTTCATTCCTCCTCCAGCTGAATCAAAGAGTGACCCTCACCTTCACTGATTAATATCAAAAATTATTATTTCAGTTTATATTCTGTTTATCATTAAATTAACATAATTTAGAATCAATTTATTTCCTGCTTCTATAGTTTTAAAAGAGCAAAACTTACCACGTTGCTCATTTTCCCTGACCCAACCTATTAGAGAAAGCAGGAGACTATCTTGAAGCAGATATTCGCAGCTTGTGCTGCCGTCGTATTGGTCATGGGCGTCACCGCTCCGATCCATGCCGGCACACCGTTTTCACTCAAACACAAGGGGGTTGACTGCGCGGCCTGCCACAAAACGCAGAGCCCCGCACAGCCGGCCGCTCAGGACGCCTGCATCGGCTGTCACGGTCAATACAAAGGCAAGCCAGTACCCAATGCCGACTACAACCCGGACCGCAACCCCCGGCGTCCGGTCGTTGAGGTCAATCCGCATGACTCTCACCTGGGCAATGTCCGCTGCACGCTCTGCCACAAAGAACATCAAGCCAGTCCTAAAACGGCGTGCTATGAATGCCACCAAAACTTCATTTTGAATGCGAAATAACGAGGAATACGAGAATGAAGACTTTTAAAATTGCGGCTCTCTGCCTTTCGATGGCCGCGGCAGCATTCACCGTACAGGCCAAAGAAGTCAAATACGAAGCTGACGTTGCAATCGTCGGCGGCGGCCCTGCCGGTATGGTAGCGGCGGCCTATGCAGCCGAAAACGGTCTAAAGCCGATACTCGTTGAAAAGCTTCCCGGTGTCGGCGGCAACCTCATGATGCTTGAAATTACCTTTGGCCAGAGGACAAAATTCACGGATCAGGATCAGGTTTATTACCCGTCCGATGAACTGATTGCAGATTTCTTGGCATACAGCCATTACATGGTGAACCCCATTATGGTCCGGCGTTTTATTGAACGTTCCGGCGAAAATATCAAATGGCTCACCAACCGCGGCGTAGAGATTGTTGGCAACACGGCCACGGAACTGAACGGCCGGCGCGTCGGACATATCTATAAAAACGTTTTCCCGCACCGCAATTTCATCGAAGCCATGCGGAAAATTATCTTGGACAATGGCGGACAAATCATTGTTGAAACCCGGGCCGACAAGCTCATCCAAAATGCCGACGGCCGAGTCGTCGGCCTCCATGCCAAGAACTATTTGAATGATGATGTGATCGTTCATGCCAAGGGCGGCGTCATTCTCGCCGCTGGCGGATACGGGGCAAATCCTAAACTTTTGAAACTTCTCAACCCTGACATGCCGGCAGACACGCCTATTACCGGCCGCAAGAACAGCACGGGCGACGGGATTCAAATGGGCATCGACATCGGTGCTAAGACTGCCGGCGGCGAGGCCTTTATCTCCGAAGGCGCTCTGCCTTATAAGGTTGACTATCGTGAGGTTATCAACCAAAAGACCTGGATCGCAGCTAATGTTTTGAACAAAGGTCCAAGTCTGCAGCTTAATAAGAACGGCCGGCGCTTCTTCAATGAAGGCCTTAGCGGCGACTTCTCAGTGAGCGGCAATGCTTTGCGCATCAACGGAAATTATCTTTACACGCTCATCGATGATGACGAAAAGCGCGATTTGGAGACCGGTTCCGGCGCAGTGTTCGGCTACTTTGGTCATGCCCTTCCCGGCGATAAGATGACGGGCCTCAGCAATCTTTTTTCCGGCAAGGGACGAATGGCTGAAGTTGCCTTTGTCGGCAGCACCATTGAAGAAGTTGCCAAGAAAGCCGGTCTGGATCCCAAGGCCGTCCGTGCTACGGTCGATCGCTACAACAAATTATGCGATGAAGGTGTCGACTCCGATTTCAACAAAGATCGACGTTATCTTCGACCTGTTCGCAAAGGTCCTTTCTACATCGTCAAGGGACAGCACACGATTTGTGATACCGCCGGCGGCCTGCTGGTCACCGAAGATGCTCAGGTTATCGGCAAAAACGGAGATCCGATTCCTGGTCTTTATGCTTCCGGTGCGATGGCAGGCGGCAAATACGGACCGTCGTATGTGTACAACGTCGCAACCGGTTATGCCTCAGCCAGCGCAATGATGGGCGGAACGTTTGCCGTTCAAGACATCGCTAAAAAATCTTTCAAGCGAAAAATTGTATATACCGCCGATCTGCCGAACAAAAAATAAAGAACACCATCGATAAACTGTAATGATGAAAGCTCTTGAACGCCTCCCGCTTTAGAGCGCGACTTGACCGTCTCAGGAGCTTTCCCGTCGGAGACTAACCGTGCAGACTATTTTTGTCTTCAGCAGCTAAAGTGTTCGACATAACACTTGAATGCCGAAGACAGACGCAATTGTTTAGACGGAATTCGTCGCAATATCGGCTTGTATCAAATATGATACAAACACTGAGATATCAGCAACAACCTCTTCTTGCCTGCGGCGCTAACAGTTTACGTTTACACTCAAAATTCTTTGGAATGATAGTGCAAAGAAATGTATGACAGATCTTGTATATGCAGAAAGAACAGGACATAATTACGGCCTGATCCGGGCGGTGGGTTAACCGCAAGGTGACCCGATCGGGGCTGCCCGGGTCAGACCGCCCCCCATTTGTTTGTCCGACGTCAATTCCCCGCTAGTCCGCCAGCATGCGTCTGTGCCGGACTTTTTTTGTTTTGCACAGTACCTCGCTCAATGCCTGTGAACATGCGCCGGAATGATGTTGATGCTCCCGTGCCGAATACCAGGTTCGGCAATCAGTTTGTCTGCAAAAGCCCGAACTTCTGCCACGGTGCCCTTGAGAAAAACCGCCTCCATGCAGTCCTCATGTCCGATGTGCGCATGCATCTGGCTGATGACCAGATCGCCGTGTTCATGCTGCTCCTGAGTGAGGCGCATGGAGAGCTGTCTTTCGTGATGGTTGTAGACGTAACTCACTACGGCCACGCAGGTCGCGCCCGAGGGCGGATCGGACAAGGTTTGAGAGGCTTCCGCAGCGCGAATTAAATCGCGAAAAGCTTCCGAACGATTTTCATAACCGCGTTCAGCGATCAGCTGATCAAATTTAGCCGCCTGATCTTCGTCAAGCGAAATGGTGATGCGCTGCTTCATCGTTTGCCAAGCTCCTTTGAATACCGTTTCTGTCCTGTCATGGCCTGCGTACCGGGCGATTCCAGTCTACACATTTTATCCGCAGCGGATATGGTCGACAAATTACTGCATTTTCACCATCAAAAAGGGTCATTTCACTGCAATACGTCATCAACTAGTCCCCTCCGCTTAGTCCTCTGCGGCAACGGACAAATTCTCCTCAGTTTCTGAGTATTTAAATCATCCGATTCGCGCACGACGGTCGGCCTCAACCCTATATTTCCCTCATCCCGCAGCGTTTTCTGCCTGCCAGGTCTGCGGTTCGGTTTCATAACTTCATCGCTATATTCCTCTAGGAGCATCTTGAAATGACCAAGAACTTCTTTGTGCGCACGGCTGCTGCCGGCATTGCCGCACTTGTTCTCTGCGGATCCGCCGTCGCCGACACCTGGCGCGTCGCAACGGAAGGCACCTTCCCGCCGTTTGAGTTCTACAACTCCACCACTGGTGAGATTCAGGGTTTCGAGGTCGATCTTGTCCGTGAAATGGCTAAGGTCATGAAAAAAGATCTGAAGCTCGAAACGATGGGGTTCGATGCCATCATTCCGGCTATTCTCTCGGGAACGATCGACACCGGCGCTGCCGGCTTCTCCATCACGCCGGAACGTGCCAAGCGTGTTCTCTTCACCATTCCGTTTTATAAATCCGGACTGACGATTGTCGTGCCCAAAGGCAACCCCAAGAATATTCAGTCCTTTGACGACCTCAAGGGGAAGAAGATCTCCGTTCAGCTCGGCACGACTTCAATGTCCTTCGCCAAGAAAATTCAGGACGCTCAAGTCACGACTTTCAACGGTGCTGGGGATGCCCTTCTCAACATGATTGCCGGCAATGCCGACGCGGTGATTAACGATAAACCCGTCACCGACTACATCATGACGCAGAATAAGCAGATCGCTGAAAGCTGCCTGCACTTGAAGCCTATTGCGACCGCTGACCTTTTCGCCATGGTCACCGCCAAGCAGAACACCAAGCTCAAGGCCGAGATGGATAAGGCTTTGAAGCAGCTTAAGGCTGACGGCACCTTCAATAAGCTCCATGAAAAGTGGTTCGGCGTCCCGGCCGATCCGGAACTGCCTTAATTTAACATCCAAACTTCTGAATCTCTTCAGAAGCGGATTAAAAACGGACAGCCTCCTTAAGCTGTCCGTTTTTTTGTCTTAATACTTTCCGCCTGCCGCAGGAAAAAATATTAAAGCTCAACAGTCTTCAATCGTCGACCAATACCTTCTGCCAGTCGACATAAACTCGTCATATTTTCCTGAAAATCAATATATAAGGCATACCGCCCAGGTTTTCTTAGAGTACCTCAAAACTTTGTGCAATTGATCCCATTCATCTGTTTAAAGATCGCTATAGTCAAATCACGGATGAAGAAAGCGCCGCTTTAATGCCGCTTCCCTGAAGGGCTTAAAGCAGATCTTTCATCCAATGCAACTCAAACAAAAGGAACCCAAAATGAATTTCAAATCCTTGTCGCTTCTTGCCGCCGCCGGCCTCTGCACTCTCTCACTGTGCGGTTCCGTCTCCGCTGCGGAGCTGCGAGTTGCGACCAATCCGACCTTCCCCCCGTTTGAGTTCCAGGATTCCAACACCGGCACCATTCAAGGCTTCGAAATGGATCTTGTCGCTGAAATTGCCAAGAAACTCGGCGATACGGTGAAAATTGACAAGATCACCTTTGACGGCATCATTCCGGCCATTCTCTCGGGTTCGGTTGATCTCGGCGCATCGGGCTTTTCCGTGACGCCCGAGCGCGGCAAGAAAGTGCTCTTCTCGCTCCCCTTCTATAAATCCGGTCTCACCATTCTGGTGCCGAAAGCCAATAAAGCCGGCATTACGGACTTCGAAAGCCTCAAGGGCAAGCGCATTTCTGTTCAGCTCGGCACAACTTCAATGCAGTTTGCAAAGAAGATTCCTGACGCTGAAATCACGACCTTCGATCATGTGGGTGACGCCGTGCTCAACATGATGGCGGGGAACGCCGATGCGGTGATCAATGACAAGCCTGTCACCGACTACATGCTCCACACCAATAAGTCCATCGCTGCGGGCACGACGCATCTCGCGCCAATCGCTACCGCCGACTACTTCGCCATGGTCGTTGCAAAGAACAACACCAAGCTGCAGCAGGATATCAATGCTGCCTTGAAGCAGCTCAAGGCCGAAGGGACCTTCGACAAGCTCCATGAAAAGTGGTTCGGCATCCCGGCTGACCCGGAACTGCTCAAATAAACCATTCTCTTGAAGCATCAAAACAGAGGCTCTATTCGTTAGTTTGGCGAATAGAGCCTCTGCTATTTTGAGCCTGAAGACCATTTCCCGTAGCAGGCTGATTCCATTGTGCCGCCGGAGAGTCACCGGCATGGTCACCAAGTCCAGTGAAGCTCAGCTGAGGCGGCACCAGCCGAATGCGCGCTCCCCATCGTTTCGCCGTCGAGCCGCAGTGCTGCAGAAAAACCGCTCTTTCGGAGGAGTTCAAGCGAAACACTGCCGGCCAGACGATTGCGTTCCGGCCAATCAATGGATCGAGCGGTTTCACCCGCTGCCCCGGCTAAGCCAAAGGAAACATTGCCGGCGCGCTCAGTAAGCTCCCGCGTCCATTCGATGCTGAAGCTCCAATTCCAGGCATAGTCCGAAAACTGCGAGGGAGCCGGCACATTCACGGTCAGCCCCGCGCCGGCAGCTGCCGAATGCAGGAAGGAGCGGCGAATAGAGAGTGCTCCCGTTCCGGATTCCGTCAGTGTCGGCGTGCGAAGCACCGTACCGGTCATAAGAACGTGCGGGAAAAACTCGACGTCCGATTCGCCAAGAGTGCCCATCCACCCCGAGCGCAGGGCCCCGGAGAGCGCATAAACCGTTTCATCGGTCTCAATTCTGCTGATGCTTTGCGCCAATTCCGCCGTGCGGTTGCGCTCGGCCGAGTAGATGCCGCCGCGAAGCTGACCTTCAAACCGCAGCCCAGAAGCAAAAGTGCGTCCGAGCTTTCCGCCCAGCCAAATGCCCTCCCCGCGGCTCGCGCCGTGCTCTTTGCGGGCAGACGTTTCCATATGTCCTATTGCGGCATAGACCGCAGTCTGCGTCTCGCCCCATAGAAAATCGACACCTAAGACGGCTCCGGTCACATTTGTTCCCGCTCCCCCGTCCGAAAAATGCGCTGCGAGCGGCACCGCCCACACCTGATGCTCTCCTTCCTCGGCGGCGGCGTGATGAGCAAACAGCTGACGATTTAATAAGCGCTCCCAAGAAAAAAGCGCCCGCAGTGAATCATCGCGGGAAAAATTGCCGAGATTGCCCAGTGCCCGCACGATGTCAGAGCCGTCCGACGCCGAAAAATCGAGGTCGCCATAGAGTGCATGAAGCACTTCCGGGGCCTGCGAAGCTGCCTGATCGAGCTGTTTGGCTAAGCCCCATTGCCAGGAAGGCGCCGATGAAGTCAAAAATTTTGAATATGCGTTCTTTTGATGCGAAGCTTTGAGCACACCCGCCGAATAGGTGAAATCAACTGCAGGCGAAAAGTCCTTTGCTGTCATGAGATCCAGATCCCACGCAGCCTTTTCAAGGAGCGATGCCGATGCATCAGTATTTGCTCCGGAGGTGCTCACTGCGCCGTGAGGATTGGGATCTTTTGCCAGCTCTCCTTCAAACCAGCCGCCGCCCGGAACCACTGCCAGAGAAGCACCGTCTTTCACCTCTGTCGTACCCGACACCGAGAGCGGCATAAGTTCGCCCGAAGGCCGCATCCCCAAAACGAGCTTTCCTGACTGAACGTAATCCCCCAAAATCACGATAGAACCGGATGAAGGCGTTGAAACCAAGGTTCCGGCATTCACGAGGGCTCCGGCCTGGAAGTTCGGGATTTCAGCATTACCCGTGATGAGTGTTCCGCCCACATCGGCCACTCGAGCGTTCAGGCCGGTGAAATCAAAAACTGCTGAACCGGAAAGCTTGGCCCCTCTGTTCACCGTCATGCCGACTACCTGATTGATGGTGTTTTGCAGACGAAGATCCGTTCCATTGGCAGCCTGCATGCGGATCGACCAGGGTCCAATGACATTGCCGGCATAAACAAAAGGTTCCAAATCAGATGCCTGCGCCGCAGCACCGTCCTCCGTCCCGCCGAAGATGAGATTGGTCGTGACATCCGTTCCTAATGGGACGAAAGCTGCGGCACGGTTAACCGAATCAGCAAGAATAATGCTGCAGTAGCCATCAAAAAAATCTTCAGCCGTTCCCACTGCAGACCACGAAGAGACAATATCGCCTTCAATATGGGCTCCGTCGGCTAAGCGAATCTGCGCTACATGAGCTGTCGGTCCAATACGGAGAGCGGCATCTGAACCCTGCAGTGTTCCGGCAATAACGGCAGACTTAATCAAAGAGCCCTGCAGAACCTGCGGGAAATTCAATTCTTCTGGATGGAACGTCATCCACCCGTACTCAGTCGCCGCACCGGCTGTCCAGGATCCTCGAACCTGATTCTCATCACCGAGAATGCTGCCGCCAAAATCAAACACCAGGGCAGAGCCGCCGCTGCCGAGTGCCTGGACCTTTCCCTCTAATAAAAGCCTATGGCTGCGGCCATAAGTAAAGGCCATGCCGATGCCGCCCGTGCTGTTGGCTGAAATAAGAACATCCGCATTCACAGAGAGCTGATTAGCCGATCCGTCCACGCGTACGCCGATGGAGCCTGCCCCATCAGCAAGCTGGTCAGCTGCCACCGTTACCTTGCTGCGGCTGCCGTAGACATGCACGCCGACTGCATTCGTCTGCTGCGAGGGCTGATCTTTAATCCACTCTTCTCTGTCGTTGCGAGCCCAAAAGGCCTGTCCGACCGTATATTCGATGCCCGAGGCATAGATGGAGGTGCCGAAAAAGCGCTTGCGGTCCAATTGGTAGCCAAGATCCTGCAGCATGGCGAGCTCGGCTTCCATGAACGTTCCCCAATTGCGCCATGACTGATGTGAGAGCAAACCGTTTTGAAGTTCTAAGTGGCTGAAGTCGAGGTTGCCCATCTCAGCGCCTAAGACGGGAATTGCACCAGTCACAGATATGGCCTTTTGAACGGCATCTTCGCTGTCTGTGACCTCGTCGGGAAAATACATTACGGTTTCCTCACCAATGACTTCCCTGACATTTTTTCCCTGAAAACCGATCCCGGAATATCCTAAATACCAGCGCACTTTGTTTAATTCGGTCTGAAGGTTCGCCGGCATGCTGTCAAAGGAAACCAGCCCGCTCAAAGAGGATCCCGCTTTAATCGGATTTCCATTGAAGGTGAGTTTCTCTGTGAACGCGGTATGACACCAGCCGTTCGGACATTCGAATCCCAGATAGTCACCCGTCTCTATAATCGCCATGCCCGCGCTGTGCGCGAGCTCATGAAGAATAGTGCTGATTCGCGAAGAACCTAAAGCGTGCGCGGGCAAGACTGCAAGAGGGCTGTAATCGTATGACGCCCCGGGTGCCGGACCCAGATAGACGCTTCCCGAAGGCTGAGAACTCGACAGTCCCTCAGTCCAAGACAAAGCCATGGCCGGCCTTCCATTGTCGTCAAACCAGGCACCGCCGGAGGCGTACGTAACGAAAGGATTTGCTGCAGCAATGACCGTCGGAGCGGTTGCCGGCGTTCCAAAAAGTTCGCCGAGCCATGCCCCGGCTTCGAGCAAAGCGCCTTGATCGGCAGCAGACACATCTTCTCCGGTCCCTGACTCCGCGCCCGAAAGCAGCTTAAAAAGCATGACGTCATTGCCTTGAGCGTTCTTCACCGCAGCAATAACGGAAGCATTGGCGACGGGGGCCGTGAGGAGCGTGAGCACCGCCGCTGCAATAGAGGTGAGCCGCGGAAAGGGAGCCAGCCAGGCGGATTGAAAAATCGAGGCATTTTGGGCTGAGCTCATGGCGGCTTCTTCCTTCACGTGCGGGCTGCATTTCACGAACGGGGCTATTCCCATTGTAGCGGGATTACGTTATTTCACTGTTTTCGCCTCAAACGCAGCTTTCTCACTGCGGCTCCCGGGCATTGGCATAACGGAGCGAATTGGCCTCTCGAGCTCTTCCGCACTGCAGAGCGGGCCGTTCGTCATCGGGAGGTTTCGGGATTGAGCATGTACTTGGGGAAAGCATTCTGCCTAGCCTCCAGCGCCCATTGAGTTACGGCAGTTAATGCTTGGGAAAATCGCCATAGCATTAACCGCATAGCTTTTATGCACGCATCTTTCGAAATGCGCTGAATAATGCCCTAGCGGCCTTCCTCGGGGTGAACAACATGTCCGCCGCTCAGCGTTTCTTTAACAGCATAAGAGATCATGCCGCGCATCCACTGCATAGCCGGATCGAGATGACTTCTTTCATGCCAAATGAGCTTAGTGACGAATCCCTTGCTCTGGACATGCTCGAGCTCTTCGGAAACAACCGGAATGCGCCGCAGCGCGCACAAACTGATGAACCAATCCGCCATGATGTCCGAGAGCAGCATCACAAGATTGCTTTCGGAAATAATCTTCGCCGCCCCCATGAAGTAAGGCGTTTTAATGACGATGTTTCTCTCGCTTAAGAGCGGTGAAAGCCGGCTTTGAGTAAGCCGGTAGTAAGTTGTAGGCCGCCAAGTGACCTCCACAAAGCCGTAACGGATCACGTCGCTTTCCGTCACCCGTCCCGTTTTTTCGTAAAGCGCTTCAAGCGGGTGCCCCGGACGCACGACAATGCCGGTCGTTCGGCCTTCCCAGAGCGGCAGCCACGGGAAGCCCTCGGGAACGGTTTCCATCGGACTGATCAGCAGATCAAGCTCGCCGGTGCGAAGCTGCACGGACCAGTCGTTCGTGAGCTCGGTCATGTCGACCGATACGCCGGGCGCAAGTTCTGAGATTTTGGCAATCGCCGGAGCGAGAAAAATAACGCCGTGATCAACGCCGGCAATCTTGAATTCACGTTTGAGCGTCTTCGGATCGAAAAGCTTCGGTTCGAGCAGATGATCGTAATCCGCCAGGAGCCGAATGACGTCAGGCATAGCCTGAGTTGTTCGCCATGTAGCAGCGAGCCCGCCCGAGCAGCGCGTGAAGAGTTCGTCATTGAAAACCTCACGAAGCTTGCCGAGCATGCGCGAAGCTGTGGCCGGCGGGATGCCCAGCTGATTGGCAGCATTGACGAGATTTTTGGTCTCGTAAAGCGTCTTTAAAAACAGCAATGCAGATCTATCAAGGGTGGTTTTCATTTTTTCGGAATTCTGTGTTTCCACTCAGCCCAACTTGCCGGCGGGAACCTCAGAATAGCATGTCTACTCCTTAAGACCTACTCTTTCGGGGTCGGCAGGATATGTGCCAAAAGGTACAGCCAGCTGAACCATGACACTTCAAAGGAGTTGTTTCACTATGAATATTAAAGCAAAGATTACCCCGGTCGCCCTCGCCATTGCGCTGGCCGCAGGTTTTGGTCTCCCGGCCGCCGTACAGGCATCCGGCGGCGGATCCGGCCCGGCCGTGACCTATGTTGCCCCGGGTCAGATCGGTGAAATCGTCGTCAACCCCTATAAGATCGCTCCGCTCACCGCGGTCATTAAGAACGGCGGCTATCAGCTTAAAGACGCTACGGTCCGCGTGGTTCCGAAGCAGGGCGGACAGGAAATCAGCTACAAGGTCACAGACACGCTTCTGCGCACGCACGCCGGCATTCCGGTGTTCGGTCTTTACCCTGACTACAACAACACGGTCGAAGTGAGCTATACGATCGTCGACCAAGGTCAGGAACGCCGCGTTGAGAAAGAGCAGTACCGCATCTACGCGCCGGCTGTTTATACGCCGGTCAACGGTTCGATGGCTCAGCATCACAACATGTTTGAAACGGAAGTGGTCAAGGTTGATCCGGAATTCAAAGACCGCCTCTATCTGATCAACAACTTCCTTTCGACGGCTCCGAAGCAGGCCCGCGTGGTGTGGAACAACCCCACCGGCGGCGCACTTGAATGGAACTACTATCCGCAGAACGCCATCATTGATACGACGGGCGAAGTCCGTTGGTACATGTTCGTCGATCCTATCTATGATCCGGAAACGATTTATCACTCCGGCATCATGATGGGCTTCCACATGAATCAGGACGGCTTCCTCACGTTCGGCTACGGCCAGCGCTATGCCAAGTACGACCTGATGGGCCGCGAAGTCTTTAACCGCCGTCTGCCGACGGGTTATGCCGACTTCTCGCACGCACTTGATCCGGCTCAGAACGGCCACCTTTTCCTGCGCGTCTCCTCTTCCGACTACCGTCGTCCCGACGGCAAGCGTGTCCACACGGTCCGCGACGTGATCGCTGAAGTCGATCAGAACGGCAACGTGGTTGATGATTTCCGCCTCTTCGAAATTCTCGATCCGTATCGCGACGTTGTCATTAAGACGCTTGACCAGGGTGCGGTATGCCTCAATATCGACGCTTCTCAGGCCGGCAAGACGCTTTCGGCTGAAGAACTCGCCGCCATGGACAAGAATGATACGTTCGGCGACATCCCCGGCGTTGGTCCTGGCCGCAACTGGGCACACGTCAACTCCGTCGACTATGACCCGACCGATGATTCCATCATCATCTCGTCGCGCCATCAGTCCGCCGTCGTCAAGATCGGCCGCGACAAGAAGGTCAAGTGGATTCTCGCCACCCCGACGGGCTGGAAGGAAGATCTCGCCAATAAGGTGCTCACGCCTGTTGATAAGGACGGCAAGCCTCTGAAGTGCGAAAACAACCGCTGCGAAGGCGGCTTCGACTGGACCTGGACGCAGCATACCGGCTGGCGTATTGACTCCAAGTCTGATGAACACGTCATCTACTTGTCAGTCTTCGACAACGGTGACGGCCGTGCGCTCGAACAGCCCCCGCTGCCCGACATGAAGTACAGCCGCGGCGTGATCTATAAGATCGACCAGGACAAGATGACTGTTCAGCAGATCTGGGAATACGGCAAGGAACGCGGCCACGACTGGTACAGCCCGGTGACCTCGCTGGTTGAGTACGAAAACGATAAGGATTCCGTGTTCGTCTATTCCGCCACCGCCAGCCTTGATCTGAGCAAGTTCAATACGGAAGCTCCGAATCCGTGCATCAACGAATTCCACTGGGGTTCGGTTGAGCCGAGCGTTGAAATCCGCATTAAGAGCTCGCTTGGCTATCAGGCCATGCCGATCAGCGTTGAACGCGCCTTCTCGGGCAAGTAATCCGCTTAACCAGCAGCCGCTTCACGCCGGTTCTTCCCCCGCCTGTCCGTTCTCTGAGCGGCCGGCGATAAGATCCTCGTGAAGCATCTCTAAAAGCGCAGCGCGGCTCAGCCGCCCTGCGCTTTTTGCTGTACATCAGCAATGAGCGACAAGCACTCCATTGCCGAGCCCGTCATTCCATGAATGAACAAGCCCCTGCTGCAGAAGGCAGTTTCGCCAAACAATGGATTGGAAATGATTTGGATGATCTTGCCGGCCGTCATCCCCAGCGCGGTATTGTGAATGCCCGCACAGTTAAGCGTCCTTCTTCTGATTAGGCTGCGGATCATCGAATTCAATCTCTTCTCCGCGCCGATAAGCAGAACTGACGTCGCGGGGATCAATTTCAATCTGATTGAGCCGCACTGAACGTACTTTTCTCATCACCAATGTCGAGAAGATGCCTGTACGTCCGATCACTGCCCAGTAAATTAGGATACCGACAGCCGCAACTGATGCCGCAGCAAAATAAACAGCCGAAAAACCGAAATACGGAACAAGAAGTCCGAGCGTATAAGGCCCAATGCCGACGCCGACATCAAGCAGTACAAAGTACGTTGCCGTTGCGCGGCCGACATATTGTTGCGGGCTGACAAACACTGCGAGGGCATGGCACGCTGAGGTAATCGTAGCGAACCCCAATCCGAGTACAAGTGCTCCAGAGAGCAGCATGCCGTTAGAACGAGCCGCACCGATCAGCACCATAGCCGCAGCGAGAAAGATCAGCGCCGGATATACCACAACGCTGCCGCCGAATTCATCAAGCAAACGCCCTGTCACCGGACGGCTGATGATCGAAGTGAAGGCAAAGCCCAAGAAAAACACTGATCCGGCCCAGAAGAGCGACAGCGATTGCGAATAGGCGCCGATATATGCAAGAACAGTTGAATAACACACGCCGCCCAGCATTGCGATGAAGGATATCGGCAGTGCCTCGAGCTGAAAGAATGTCGAGAACTTTAACGTACGCATTTCTTTCTTCTCGGCCTCTGTCATGCGGTGCGCCGGTGTACGAATGAGCAGAGACAGCACAAAGGCAAGCACGCCTACCGCCGAACAGATCCAGACGGACGCTTCATACATGCCATGCTGTGTGAACCATATGCCGAGAAAGGGGCCAATGGCCGACGCAATCGTAACGCCAAGCGTGAAATATCCAATTCCCTCACCCTGGCGTTTGAGCGGAATAATCGTCGCGACGATCGTGGAAGCCGCCGTAGAGGCAAGCCCGTAGGCAAACCCGTGAACCACACGAATTGCCTCAAACTCGAGCATTGACGTAATGAAGAAATAAAGCAGCATGGAAGCGGCATAAAGCGCTGTGCCGCAGCGCAGAACGAATCCGCGCCCCAAACCGTCGATAAAGTGACCAGCCAGAAGGCGGGCAACCAAAGCGGAAATGATGAAAAGACCCGCTGCCAAACCTGCTTCACTCACGTCCGCTTTCCAAATGTGCATGGCATAACTCGTGGTCCAAAGCATCAGCTGGTAATAAACCACGTAGAGCAGAAAGTTGGTGACGATGACAAGCAGGTATTGCTTCGTCCACAAACGATCTTTCATTCTGAACGATCCTCCTGACAATGTATTTCTGAGGACCGTCATTCTTGTCCAACTCTAAGAGGCTGCAATGTAAAAGCAGCCGTGCCCCGCAGTCCTAAGATTGATCTGAAGCCTGCCCCTTACATTCCTGTACTTCTTATGAGATACGCCTTTAGTATTGAATACGCAATATTCACGTATACAGAGGCAAGAGAGATCTTTTAATCAGCCATATCGAAATCGTAAGCACTGCTCAATTCTGGTTTTCGAGTTCGAACAAGGCACGGCAAGTCCAACCGGCTGGTTTAGGCTTCACCTTCATCCTTATTTTCAACAACGCCGTCGCCTCTGGGACGAAGACCGTCCAAATCGACGATGAGCACGTCTTGGTCTTCATCAATAGCGCTGCTCTTCCCCAGAGAAAGCGGCACTTCCCCGTCCTTCCATTCCAATGCTTCACCGGGCTGCATCTGAGCATCATGGTCGAGCACGTAGCACGCGGCGCTGTTGAGCAGAATGAAGGCATCGTGAATATCGGCCGCAGTGGATGGGATTTCCATTTCGAGCTTGTCGAACCTTGCGAGACCATTAGTCCAGGCTTTGAGGCGCGGCAGACCGTCAGCGCCTTCGGGCAGGCGTGAAAGACCGATCCAAAACAGGATGGGCGTAGCGAGCGCCTGCTCGCGCAGCGCCAAAGCCGTTTTGCGGAAATGAACCGGTTCACGCAGCACGTCGCAGTCTAGGAATCCAATAGCCGATTCATTGTCCAGAATCGTAGCGGCTGCGCGGATGAAGAGCGCTGCCTGCGTACTGCGGTGAGTGCCGCCGCCCACGGCAATCATCAGTTCGGACTGCATGCCGCGGATCAATGAACGCCCTTCCGGCCAGAGATAATTTTCTGCCGCACCGTCAATGAAGCGTTCAATACCCATACGTCCCGGCCGTTCGATCACATTGATGACCACTCCGGTGCCCGGCAGCGCCGCAGCAAAAGGCTGCCCCGGACCGCGCTCGTCGGGCAGCACCTCGAGTTCAATGCCCCAGTCTTTGGCAAAAGATTCAATGAAGTCCTCCGCATCCCAGCCGGGACGGCTGAGCGCAGCCGCACCGATAAAGGGCAGCTGCGACTTGAGCATGGCATTGATTTGACGGATTTCTTCTTGAGAATGCATGGATTCGTCGGGAGCGGTCACAGCGGAAACCTCGAACTGATAAAAAAGGAACTGCAGTAAAAATCGAACCTGCGATTTTAGTCAAACCGCAATAATGCCTTAGTCGGAGCGGCTTCGGGTGCTTCACTGCAAACATCCGCTGCTGATCGCCTTCAGAAACAGGCTGCCGCTTTCAATGGCTCTGGATGATGCTAGTCTTTCGATCATTCAATTACTCTTGCGAGATTTCGCTGCTATGACCCATTCCGCGCCTAATGTTCTCGAACGCTTCCTCCGTTATGTCCAGTTCGACACCCAGTCCGATGAGACGAGTGCGGCAGCTCCGTCAACCGCAAAGCAGCTCAAACTCGCTGAAGCCCTCACGGATGAACTTCATCAGCTTGGCATCGGCAATGCAGTGATTGGCCAGGGCGGCATCGTTTATGCCCACATTCCGGCTTCCCCAGGATGCGAGCACTTGCCCGCTGTCGGCTTTATCGCCCATATGGACACGTCGCCCGATGCGTCCGGATGCCAAGTCAAACCGCAGATCATCCGTTTTGACGGCACTGATGTGCTGCTCAATCAAACGGAAGGCATCTGCTTTCCTGTTGAGCGCTTTCCTGAAATCAAAAAGTACATCGGTGAGGACGTCATCTTTACCGACGGCACGACGCTCCTTGGCGCTGACGATAAGTCCGGCATTGCCGCCATTATGGATATGGCCGCCAAAATCACCGCTGATCCGACGATTGCTCACGCCAAACTCTGCATAGCATTCACGCCGGACGAGGAAATCGGACGAGGCACCGACAATTTTGACCTGGAGCGCTTCGGCGCAGACTGGGCTGTCACGATTGACGGCGGCGAGGTCGGAACCTTGGAGAGCGAAAACTTCAATGCCGGCTCTGCCGTCGTCGACTTTCAGGGGGTCGGCGTTCACCCGGGGAGCTCCAAAGGAAAGATGGTGAATGCGCTCCGCATGGCCGCAGCCTTTATTGACGCCCTGCCTGCGGATATGGCGCCCGAAACCACCGAAGGCCGCGAGGGCTTTCTTCACCCCAATCAGCTCGAAGGCACCGTCACGCATGCCAAACTGCACCTTCTGATTCGCGACCACGATCGAGCGCTTTATGAGGAGAAGAAAGTGCTCCTCGAGCGCATTGCCGAGGACATCCAGTCGCGCTTCCCCAACGGCACAGTGACGCTTTCCGTGAAAGACAGCTACGAAAACATGAAGCCCTATATCGACCGCGTGCCGGCCGTCATGGAACATGTTCGGGCAGCGTACCGAGCCGCCGGGCTCGAACCCATTGAGGAGCCGATTCGCGGCGGAACAGACGGTGCGCGGCTCTCCGTCATGGGGCTCCCTTGCCCCAATGTCTTCACGGGGGGCCTCAACTATCACGGCATCTATGAATGCCTGCCCGTGAAGTCACTCGAGCTGGCTGCCAATGTGGCCTTTGAGCTCGCGGTACAGTCGGGTAAAAAATAAATGCACCGCTGAGGATTTCGTTCTCGGGCGTCAGATCTCTGATCCTGCAGGCGCGATATCAGTCCTATCCGAAGCAGGCCGCTGAGTTTTCTCAGCGGCCTTTTTCTGTTTTTAGTTCGCCGCAGCGCTCAGTACTGCACCTCCCCCTACGATGGGGCATCGATGTGCCAGCGGTCCGTATGTGATGCATAATTGTGCATCTATACAATAAGCGGACCTAACGCTCGATTTGAGTCGTGGTCGTTCGCGGCTTTCTATCCAGCATTACCCAAACCCGAGGTTCAGTACATGCAGCGCCAATGGACTCCTATTAAAGAATACTCAGACATTCTCTTTGAATACTTCGAAGGAATCGCCAAGATCACCATCAACCGCCCGCAGGTGCGCAACGCTTTTACGCCGACCACTGTTGCGCAGATGTCGGAAGCACTGGTCATCTGCCGCCAGCGAAACGATATCCGCGTAGTGGTTCTCACCGGAGCCGGCGACAAGGCCTTCTGCTCCGGGGGCGACATGCATGTCAAAGGGATCGGAGGCTACATTGACCCCACAGGTGTGCCGCGGCTCAATGTGCTCGACGTGCAAAAACAAATCCGTTCTCTCCCCAAACCCGTCATCGCCATGGTGAACGGCTTTGCGATCGGCGGCGGCCATGTGCTTCAAGTCGTCTGCGACTTGTCTGTTGCGAGCGAGAATGCCGTGTTCGGACAGACCGGGCCCCGCGTCGGTTCCTTCGATGCAGGGTTCGGGGCGAGCTATCTCGCCCGCTGCGTCGGACAGAAGAAAGCGCGTGAAATCTGGTTCATGTGCCGCAAGTATTCGGCCCAGGAAGCGCTCGAGATGGGATTGATCAACAAAGTCGTGCCTTTTGATCAGCTTGAAGATGAAGTGGTCGACTGGGCCAAGACCATCATGAACCACTCGGCTTTGGCCATCCGCATGATCAAAGCCGGTCTCAATGCTGAGCTCGACGGTCAGGCCGGCATTCAGGAGCTCGCCGGGGACGCCACGATGCTCTATTACATGACTGAAGAAGCACAGGAAGGGGGACGCGCATTCCTCGAAAAGCGCGTGCCGCACTTTAAATACAACACGGATCCTTCGAATCCGTAAGTGCGCTCAATCTGTATTTGAGGATGATTTCATGAAAACCGATGAAGCAGGCATTGTGATCAGCGGCCGCAGCTGGTCTGCCTCCGATTTTGTGCGTGCAGACGGCACGCCGGGTCCGTGGACGTCTAAGGCGCTTGAGGCGGATCCCCTGAGCTTTGAGGCCGAACTCGGCCGATTCCTCACGGAATTCTTTTCGCCCGGCGCAGCCGTAACGGTGCACACCAGCGGATCGACCGGCGCTCCCAAGGCTTTCGCTGCAGAAAAAAGCCGCATGCGGGCGAGCGCTCGTGCCACCATCGCGTTTTTGGGGCTCAAACCCGGCTGCACCAACCTGCTGGCTATGCCGCTTCGCTTCATTGCCGGAAAAATGGTGGTCGTACGCTCTGTTGAATGCGGTCTTAACCTTATTCCCGTCGAGCCTTGCGCCAATCCGTTCCTCGAGCATCGTGAGGCCGTTGACCTGTGCGCACTCACGCCGATGCAGGCCGCCACGGTGCTTGCCAATCCCGCTACGAGCCGCTTTCTGCTTGAATCGCGCGCGGTTATATTGGGCGGCGGCCCCGTAGATGAGGAGTTGACGGCAAAACTTCAGTCTGCTCAGGGTGCGGTCTATGCCTCTTACGGCATGACAGAGACACTCTCGCACGTCGCCCTGCGCAGACTGAACGGCCCGACGGCAGACGCGGGTTTCCGCGCGCTCCCGGGCGTAACGATTTCGCTTTCGGCGCTTAACACCCTTCAGATTGAAGCGCCCGCCGTAGCGGCCCAGACGCTCATCACGCACGACCGCGCGCGGTTTAATCCCGACGGAACATTCAGCCTCATCGGACGTTTGGATAATGTCATTAACACGGGGGCAGTGAAGATCCAGATTGAAGAAGTCGAAGCTAAGCTCAAACCCTTCATTTCAGGCAGATTTGCCGTCAGCGCCAGAAAAAGCCGACTCTTCGGCGAAGAAGTCGTGCTCGTTCTGGAGGGGGCACCGGCGCTCCTCAGCGCTTTGGACTTCTCTCGTATGCGGCAAGCCTTAGGTCGGTTTGAGCGGCCGCATTGGGTGATTTGCACCTCAGAGCTCCCGCTCACCGGATCCGGAAAACCGGATCGGCCGGCCATCCGCAAGGCCGCTGAAACGCTCTTTGCTGAGCCTTGGACCGCCCTAGAAGCCGGTGCGGCTTCCAATATCATCGGAAGCCGCTGGGATTCATTTTCAACCGGCCAATCACTGGCTAAGCCGGCTGAGCGGCAAGCCGCCTCTTAATATAAAAGGAGCGGTCAGAATCCCACTTGGTGCGAATTGCCGTTATTCAAATGATTCGTATCGATCTCAACGAGTTCTATTCGTTTTTGAGCCTCACCTTCCCACCAAGTGGTTGAATCGCGTTTGACACATTCTTCAATAAAGTTCTTCACTAATTCGGAAGTCGTGAGGTTGTTGCGCCGGCAGAGCGCATCTACCTCAGCTTTAAGCGCATCGCTTGTGCGGCAGCAAACAACTGTTGTCTTCGGAGCCTTACGACCCTTTTTGATCGTAGACCTTGGATTTCGTTCAAAGAGGAACATCGGGGGAGCCTCAGGAAGTTTATTGAGCCTCACATTTTAGGAATCGCACCGCGCAAATAGAATCAGCTTTCTTAAGCCACTTGCAAAGACGCAGACGACATAAGCATCTCTACTGAGTCCAAACTGCTGTTGACAACTTTAATATATTGCGTTCATCCTGCAGCGCACGCGTCTACAAAACTAGATGCATGATGAACATTTGTTCAATATAGGTTTGAGGACGACATCGGCCGGCGGGCTTCGATGCGGAAATGCCCGCTGAGGGGCTTCGGGCCCAGCGTCCTGCGTTCTGCGCATCGTTTTTTCGTTCAAAGCGCAACGGCACAAAACGCTGACACGGGGAGCAGCCTCATTCTGCATTGAGCGAAAGAACGTTCTGAAGGGCTGCCGTGAGCCCCTTAATTGATGAAGCAAATCACGTCGACTTCATCACCGGCCTTGATGCCGTCATTGCCGACCTTCACAACCCCTGCAGCATCTCTCAAAAGCAGTACCGAGCCGGTCCCCTTTTGAACCGCTCGAGCGATCCTCGCGTCGCCGCAGCCGCAGAGCGACACGCAAAGCTCACCCCTTTTCCCTGCCGGGATATTTCCAGAGAACGCCGCCCGCACCACTTTTTCATGGAGTGCGATGCCGCTTCGCGCCGCAATGAGCGGGAGCACGACACGCTGAGCAATCATCATTGCAGCAAGCGGGTTCCCGGGAAGACCGATAACCGGGCGGCCATCGAGTTCCCCGGCAATGAAGGGACTCGCTCCCCCGCTGCATCGATCCGCCTCCTGTGAGTCCAGCAGCTTGCCGCCGGCCTCAAGAATAGCCCTGCGGGTGAGATCTTTCGAACCCCGGCCGGTTCCGCCGATCGTAATCAGAACGTCAGAGCGCACCGCAAGTCCAGTGAGTGCGGCCGCAATGGCCGCAGAATCGTCAGCTGCACTTCGCGCCCATACATCGCGGATACCGGCATCCAGAAGCAGTGAGCGCAGATAAGCTGCGTCGCTCGATACCCGGGTGGGTCCCTCCGCACGGCAGACGAAGTCGCGCAGTTCCGATCCGGTCGCAATGATGCCGACCGAGGCGAGGGACCGCGCCTTCACCACATCCATTCCCGCTTCAAAAAGAAGCGCCGTCTCGGCCGCCCCGATGCGCACGCCGCTCTTGAGAAGCAGGTCCCCCACACACCATTCAGCACCTCGCCGCATGATGCCGTTTTCCGGTTCCGCTGCTTTTTGTGCATCCGCCAAATCGGATCTGTCTGCGGAAGGAATAATGGCAGTTACCCCTTTAGGAATAGGTCCGCCGGTATTCACCCAAATCGCGGACATCGGCGGAAGATCGGGCGGCGTACGCCCGTTTTCGACGACATCATCGAGCACTTTTCGGTGTCCGGCTTCCGACGCATTCACGGCCCAGCCCTCACGCAGGGCAAGGTCGTAGGACGGGACATCGTTTGGAGCAAAAACATCCTCTTGCAGTTCTGCTCCAAGCGCATCACAAAGCCTGATGAGCGTTGGCTCGGGGTGGTACCAAACGGGCGGAAGTGCAACAGGGCGCAGGATAAAGCCCGATGATGAGTGAGGTCCGAAGGCGGCGGACATAGTGAATAAATTCCGAAATAAAAAGCGGACTGCCCCTCTTTCATTTTTCGTTATTCACTTGTAGAATAGCGTCAATGAAGCGAGGGGTCGCTCAATAAAAAAAATTTCGGAACGGAGGATGGCGGGCAATCCGACATCCCATCAGGACAGATCAAAGTATAAGAGATTGATCGTCATTAAGTCGAGATCATCGGCTTCATTCATTCAACAATCGATTTTGTTTCTTTCATAGCGACAAAATAGAAATCATTCTCATCCGGCTTATTAGGGGTTTCACTAGTATCCCGATAACGATATAAACATCGTCCGGCTGAATGTTTTAATGCCAAGTATCTCTTAAATCACTCTGCCGCAGGCATTTTCAGACTAGACAAGAACCCTCAAGGGTTAGCCCCCATCTCCTTCAGGTTGTTTTTAGCTGGCGTCTCTCCCCCCTATTGGCATCTGACAAAAGTCAATCTACCTAACGGTCCCCTGTGGTAAAAATCGCCTTGCTTTCGAAGAAAGAGCGCGACCCCGAAAAAATAGCTCTATCGGAAAGTGCAGGAAAAAATTTCGCCATTTTCATCTGCCGGCTTCAGGACAAGGAACGAGAAGCAGATGAGTAATCGGCTGAAAATTTTAATAATTTCGGCTTCATAAATTCGCCCAATCGGAATCGAGCAGCGAATCAAACTGCCGTTCAATCCGCATTTTCCGCTGAGTCTCCTCGCGGACGCAGCCCGCTCGAATGAAAGCGTCATTCCACCGCAGGCGTCAGGGACGCACTGCGGACGAAGCGGCCCGCGGGGGCTCCGCCGCCCGCCGCATCGAAAAAAACGCAAGGGAGACTCCACATGGAACTCAATGACATTCTCGAGAAGCTGCGCTGCCCGCAGGACCTCACGCGGCGCGGCTTCCTGAAGGCCGCCTCGGCCGCTGCCGCGCTCGGGCTCTTAAACGATGCGCGAGCCAAAAACGGCGTGCGGCCGTACGTGATTCTCGAAACGGCCAAGGGCCTCATCATCGCCGACCCCAATCTGTGCGTTGCCTGCCACCGCTGTGAGCTCGCCTGCACGGAATTCAACGACGGCAAAGCCACGCCCCGCCTTGCCCGCATCAAGATCACCCGCAACGTCATGTTCGGCCCCTCGGGCACCAACCCCATTCCGCCCACTTTCGGCGTGCACGGCAACGGTCTGGTTGTTCAAGACACCTGCCGCCAGTGCCCGCACCCGGTTCCCTGCGCCAATGCCTGCCCGCAAGGCGCTATTCAGGTTGACCCGAAGACGGGCGCCCGCGTGGTTGTCAAGGAACGCTGCATCGGCTGCCACCTCTGCGAAAAGGCTTGCCCGTGGGACATGATGAGCTTCGACGACGAAGAAAACAAAGCGTCAAAGTGCTTCCTCTGCAACGGCGACCCGAAGTGCGTCAAAGCCTGCCCGGCCGCCGCCATCCGCTACATCCCCTGGACCGACCGCTCTCACGAAGAAGCGCGCCGCGTCCCGCACGGCTATCTCGCCCGTGAGAACGCTGCCGAATGCAGCATCTGCCACCGCTAACCCATTGTTCTGGAAGCTTGAAAAATGTCTGAAACCAAGAAGAGATACGGCTATACGGGCAAGGGCCTGCGCGTCAATCTCACGACGGGAAAGTTCACGGTTGAACCGACCTTCCCGCGCTTCAACGGCTTAATCGGCGGCACCGCCTTCGGCTACCGCGTGCTCTGGGACGAAGTTCCGCCTGACACGGACTGCTATTCCCCGGAAAACAAAGTGGTCATCGCCCCGGGTCCGCTCTCGGGCACCGGCGCCATCTGTTCGGGCCGCACCGCACTCACGACGCTTTGGCCGACTTCGTGGCCTCAGTCGCTGATTGCGAGCGCGCACGTGGGCGGCGAAATCGCGCACAAGATGAAGTATGCCGGCTGGGACTTCATCATCATTGAAGGCGAAGCCAAGAAGCCCTGCTACCTCTACATTCACAATGATCACGTCGAACTGCGCGATGCGCATTTCGTGTGGAACCAGGGCACCAAGCGCTCCTACGCGATGATCGCTCAGGAAACGAACGCTGACGCGAGCATCGGCGTGATTGGGCCGGCGGGTGAAAATCTTGTGCCGATGTCCAACATGATGTTCGACAAGAGCCACAGCGCCGGCGGCGTGGGCAGCATTTTCGGCAAGAAGAACCTCAAGGCAATCGTCGTCCGCGGCGATCAGGCGATTCACATTCACGCCAAACCGCAGGAATGGGAAGCGCTGATGGACAGCCACCGCGCAATCCTCGGCGCCCACACCCAAACGGTCGTTTCCCGCGTTCCGTCGCCGCTCTTTGAGTACTCGAGCCCCTCGAGCCGCTGGTCGGGTCTGCCCGGCCGTGTCTGGGGCGCGGCCAACCCGCCGGTGGTCATCAACGGCGATATTCGCGACGTCAACCACATCGCCTACCGCACCTGCTCGGCAGAGTTCTACCTCGGGCCGTCGCTTTGGAAGTACCACGTCCGCACGACGGGCTGCTACGCCTGCCCGATTCGCTGCTACTCAGTCATTCGCGACGAAGAAACTGCCGCGAAATATAAGGTTGACCCGATCACCGAACAGACCTGCCTCGCGCTCTGGGGCCGCTGGTTCTTCCCGAGCCTCATCAACGACCTCGAGAAGCCCGTGTCGCGTGAAGCCTGCCTTGTGGGCTCGCAGACCCTCGACGACCTCGGCATCTGGTGCAATTACGGTCAGCTGCACCGCGACTTTGTCTACTTCCTCAAGAAGGGGTACTGGAAGAAGTACCTCTCCGAAGAAGAGTACAAAGAGATTCCGTGGGACAAGTTTGAAAATCCCGATCCCAGCGCGCTTCAGGACATTCTCCCGCGCATTGCTTACCGCAAAGGCGAATTCGGCCGCTGGCTCGGTGAAACCACGCCGAAGATTCTCGAACACTTTGGTCTTGCCGAATCGGCCTGGCAGAAGGATCACGATACGCTTTACTGGGCGCACGGCCATCCCAAGCACCATTCCAACGAAGACGACGGTCAGATCGGCTGCGTGCTCAATTCGCTCTACAACCGCGATCCGATGAGCCACGGCCACATCAACTTCACCCGCTGCGGCCTGCCGATCGATGTGCAAAAGCGCATCGGCGAGAAGTTCTGGGGAAGTCCGGATACCGTCGATGCGATCGGTGACTACACGCCGACCAACATCTACAAGATGAAACGTCTGCAGTGGGTTGTCGCCCGCAAGGAACTCCACGACATGCTCGGCATCTGCTCGTGGACGGCTCCGTGGGAAGTCTCGCCGCTGCGTGAAAAGGGCTACATCGGCGACATCGAGATGGAAAGCAAGGTCTTTCGCGCCGTCACCGGCATCGAAATGACCCAGGATGACCTCGACAAGGCCGGTCTTCGCGCCTTCATCCTGCAGCGCCTCTACACGATGCGTCAGCTCAAGAGCCGCAACCCCCGTCAGGATCATGACCAGTATCCGGAATGGATTTTCTGGGATCCCAAGGACAAAGCGCCGTTCACCAAGGGCACGATCCGCATGGAACGCTCCGACATCGAAAAGAGCTTCGACCTCTTTTACGGTCTCATGGACTTCGATGTGAAGACCGGCGCTCCGACGGAAAAATCCCTTAAGGAATACGGCCTCGACTTCGCGCTTCCGACGATGAAGCAGGAAGGTCTGATGTAACTGCGCGCCGACAAGAGGTATTGAGTCATGAATCGCGAAGCAGAAATCTGTGCCGACATGAATGCTGCCGAGGGAGCCGCTCAGGCGTCTCTCGCAGGATCGAGTGCGGCCGTCATCGAGGAACACGCCCCGTCGGCCTTGGATGAGCTCTCCCGGCTTGACGCCGACGTCCTGATCCTTGTGGATCTCGTCGCCGACGCGAGCCGCCGGGTTGAACTCATCGAGCGCCCTGCGCTTTTCGCGGCCTTCCGCGAAAAAGCTGCAGCCGCGCCGATCCCCAAGGCGCACGAGCTGCTTGAAGATGCCGACCGGCAGATGGACAGCACGTATAACCGTGCGCCCGGCACGGTTTCCTTCGTGCCGCCGAAAACGAAGAACCGCGAAGAGCGCGAAGCTAACCGCCTGAAGGTGCCGACGCTGCGCGATCAGCGCGAAGCCTTCACGCGGCGCGAACTGCTGCGCGGTCTGCTCGAGGGACGGCTTGCTGAAACGGCTCAAGCCCTTGAGCGTGAAAACGCCGCTGCTGAGGCCGCCGAAGCCCAAGAAGCGCCCGAACCCCGCGAGATCACCGAAGAGTACTTCAATCAGGTGGTGGACACTGCGCTCGCCCGCGACTGCGGCGTCGCAAACTTGACCTCCTGGGACGAGAAGGAATATTTCCACTATCGCCCGCTCCTATCGGCCTCTTATGCCCGCATTCTTTCGGCCAAAAACAATCCCGCCGAAATGATCTGCGACCTTGTTCGCGAGCACTCGCGCATCTATCCGCGTCCGGTGACGATCGGCACCTTCCAGGAAGAGCCCTTCAATCTGAAGCCCGAAGAACTTCAGGACCTGATGCAGTCCTTCCCCAAGGATCCGAAGAAAAGCGACATTAAGTTCACCACTTCTTCGCTCGGCACCGTGTTCCTTTATTCGAACAAGTACCTCGAAGACGACTATGCGGACTTTCTCGCGCAGTACCTCGACGTCGACCAGGTGATGAGTCCCTGAGGTGCTCTGCGCATCTCAGGCGACCCGCCCAGTGCGGCTTTACATGACTTCAATGCCTCATGAGGCCTGTGTGCGGAACGCAGATTTCGGTCCGCACGCACGATATGAAAAGGATTCCCCAAATGAACACCCGTATTTTCACGACCGGCGCCCTTGCCTGCGCGGTCTTTCTCGCCGGCGCCGCACAGGCGGCGGAACAGGCGGCCGACCCCTATCCGCCCGTGAAGTTTGATTTGCCCGAGCATCAGGCCTTTGTTGATTCGCTTAAGCTCGACCCCGCGCGCCACCAGGGGCCGCAGACAAAAGAAGAAATCAAGGCTGAACTCACCAAGATCTTCAACGAAAAAACCGAGCAGCACGCCCTCACGAAGCACTATGAAAAAGGGCTCACCTGCGTGACCTGCCACGATCAGCAGCGCGTAGGCGGCCCCGACTGGATGACGTCCGTGACGGCCCCGGAAATGAAGAAAAACTGCGGCGACTGCCATGAGACGCAAAAGGCCGTCTTTGCGAAGACCGATACGCATCAGAAGATCACCTGCGTGGCCTGCCATATGCCCAACATCCCTTCGCCCGAAGACTTCACCGGCCCCGACGCTGTTGAGCAGTACTACTCGGCCGTGCGCCGCTCGCATCTCTACCGCATTAATACAGACCCGACCGCACAGACGCTGATCCGCTCCGACGCGAAGGAAGGTTCCGGCGAACGCCTCTGGACCTATGCGCTCGACAAGAAGGGTCATGCCTATGTTGATATCGTTTGGTCCTGCGGCCGCGCTACGCCGGGCGACTACACGCTCTCGGGCGACGCTCAGGGTTGCCACAGTCCTGCAACGAGCACGCTTGACGAGGGGCTGCGCTACGGCAGTCAGCAGGCGATCTATGACGAGATCCAAAAGTGGCAGGAACCGGTCAAAGCCAAGTTTGCTGAAATCGAAAAGGGTCTCGAGCGCATCAAGCAGCTTCTGGAAGTGACAAAACTCACGCCCGAAGAACTCGCAGAAGTCCACCTGATGCTCGACAAAGCTCAGGAAATCTACGACCAGGTGAAAAAAGACGGTTCGTGGGGCGTTCATGCGCCGCGCTACCTCTTGGATCGCGTGACGTCCGGCGCCGCCTACATCGTGCGCGCTCAGGCCATCGTCGACAACGGGGGCTATCAGACCCCTGCCGACAAACGCGCCGCTGAGAAGAAGGCCGCCAAGTAACGCCATTGACTCAGCTTCGGGGGATCTAATCCCCCGAACGATCCTCATTTCACCTATTGCGGTTTCTGGCGGACTTCAGGCGCTAAGCCTTGCTGCCGCCCGTCACCGCTAGGGAGATCCAAGTGACCCAAAACATTGACCGGAGAAGCTTCCTCACGGCAGCCGCCGGCGGACTTGTCGTCATTTCGCTCGGAGGGTGCACCTCCGACACGGTCGACGGCAAGAAGCGCCCGCACTACGTGATGGTCTTCGACCAGAATAAATGCGTCGGCTGCGGCGAATGCAAACGCGCCTGCAACGAAGCAAATCACCTCCCCCCAGGGCGCTCGCGTGTGCTTTTGCAGCGCATGCCGGGCCCAGACCGTCACTACATCCGCGTTTCCTGCCAGCAGTGCGTGGATTCGCCTTGCGTGAAGGTCTGCCCGACCGGCGCCTGCCACCACGATCCGGAAACCAACATCGTCACGATGAATACGGACCGCTGTGTCGGCTGCAAATACTGCATCGCAGCCTGCCCCTACAACGCCCGCTGGATCAACCCGGAAACCAAGGTTGCCGACAACTGCGACTTCTGCCTCCATTCCAAGAACCTTGCCGCCGGCGAGCTTCCCGGGTGCGTAGCGCACTGCCGTTTTCATGCGCTCTCCTTCGGCGACCTCAATGATCCCAACTCCTTCGTTTCGAAGCTGCTCAAGGCGAAGGACACGGTGCGCATTCGTCCGTGGCTTGGCACTGAACCAACCCTGCGGTACATCCCCGTGGTTAAAACCGGAGTTCGATAATGGACGGCGTTCTTGATTTTTCAATCGGTCTCACCGAAGGCGTCGCCTGGCCGTGGCCGATTGCCGTGTACCTTTTCCTCGCAGGCATCTCGGGGGGCTCGTTGGGCGTAATTCTCACGATGATGAAGCTTCGGGGGCTTTCGGGCGACGAGCCGCTCCTCAAAGCATCCGCATCTATCGCGCTGGCAACGATTCTCCTCGGCATGCTCTGCCTGGTGCTCGATCTGACCGATCCGCTCTTTTTCTGGCGCATTCTCGTCTTCTACAACCCGACGAGCGTCATGAGCGTGGGCGTGATGATGCTCCTTTTTTACATCCCGCTTACTGCGGTGCTCACGGTGATTGTGCTTCGGCACAGTCTGAAGTGGCTGCCGTTTGGTCTGGGCAGTTTGGTGGAAAAATTGGGCGACATCTTCAATAAAGCCAGAGGCCCGATCACCTGGATCGTTCTCTTTCTGGCATTCGGCATCTGCGCCTACACCGGGTTCCTGATTTCCGCACTGATCCGCTATCCGCTCATCAATACGGCCGTGCTGCCCGCGCTCTTCGTGGCGTCCGGCGTCTCGGCGGGAACAGCTGCTGCGAAGCTCCTCGCAACTGCCGTATTCGGTGAAAAACGCGATTCGCATACGATGCATATCCTGCACCTGGCCGAATGGCCGATGATGGCAGCCGAAATCTCCTGCATTTTCATGATCGCCATGGCCATGATCTTCGGCATGGCCGGAGCTCAGGCCGCGGTCACCGCCTTCACGACGGGCGTCTGGGCCACCGTCTTCTGGGTGGGCGCTGTGGGTGTTGGCTTCGGCGTGCCGTTTGCGCTCGGCATGACGGGCTGCACTCGTTCGGCTGCCGGCTTTTGGACCGCCGGATTTGCAGCAGTTGCCGGCATGATGTGCCTTCGCCTCTTCATCCTCTACGCCGGCCAGCTCAACTCTCTGATGCTTACCCCGGTATAAGTTTTTTCCTCCTCAATCTCCTAAAGCTCTCCATGGCATGCAGCGTCCGCAACGCCTGCTTCCTGTCGATCGATACCAGCGGCCAGAAAGAAGCGCTCGAACGCATCAATGCCTCTCTCAGAGATCTCTGCAGAAGATAAAAGCGTAAGCAATATCTTCTGCAGTAATATCTCATGGCGGAACCCCTTCCTCGAGTGTGGTTCCGCTTTTTTTATTTGGCTGCCGCCAACAGCTTACCGTTCAATTAACAAGTACTCAGCGGGATCTTGATAATTAAAACTAATCATGATCATTTCGAACAACTCGATATCGTTGTTTTGGACTTCGAGCATTTTCTGTAGGTTCGACTTTTCCTGTACGCACAAGTTTTCTGATATGGCTTGTCATAGTTGCTCGAGACAACCCAGACATAGCCATCAGCTCTTTAATCGAGCAACTTCCACGTGAAGTCAGCTCCGCAATAATGGCTTCATCAATCACTTCCCAAGAGCGATTTGACATTTCTATCATCGTCCTGCGACGTTTCTCAAAAGTCAGCTTAAAAAATGTCAAGGAGTTTTGAATTTTTGGCGGCGGCATCAAGGCTTGAGCCAACGACGACTCAATCACCATAAATCCGGTTCCCTTATTTTCGACAACATAACCAGATTCAAACGGCGTATAAGTCAAGAGTCTTGACAAATATTCATTACGGCTTGATGAAATTCCCTCTTTGCCGAGGCTTTCAATAGTTGTCGATCCGAAAAGACCTCCTGGATTTGTAATTTCCAGACGATCTGAATACATATTAACTTCTACATGAGTTCCCCGTCCCTCAGGTGAATAATCCCTATGCTGCAATGCGTTAGCAACAGCCTCTCTAACCGCAATTAACGGATAATCAGGAACATCCTTCCGCAAGGCACCTTCTAGGACTGCACCTGTATTCATTCGCATTTGAACCATCGTTAGTGTTTCAACAAGCATGTCTGGAATAGATCCAACAATTTCTTTTGAATCCAAATAACGAACCCCAGTTTTTTCATTGCCTGTTTTACTAACGCCAGGATAAACTGTAAAAACAACCTCTAATCTAGGGAAAAATCGCTGAGGGAATATCCCCGCCACTAAAAGCCCTGACAAAGTCGGGCAAATTCGATCATCAACCTTCGTGAGCACGCCGAGTTGGATTAATATTGTTTCATCCGGCAGTGTCGCAAAAACTCTTGGAAAAATATCTCGGGCTCTTCTTATGATCGCTGTTAGAGTATTTTTATTTAAATCATCAATACTTGCCGCTGCAACCGGTTCGATATCATAATGCGGCTGGAATGCCCCCTCTGCCAGTCGATCAACCTCATAAGGCGACAAACGTCTATCTCCATCGCCGGAACGAATAAATGCCCCCTCATAACGACCTTTCTGCGTTATGTAACAAGGCTTCTGATTCTTAGGCAATTCCGGCACATAGGCAACCACAATCATCTGGTTCTCGAAGATCATTTTTTCGATCTCCATTCGAACGACGGGTGTTAACCGGTCACCGACAGTCTGTAACTTCGTATAAGTTTTATTAGCATCAAAACTCTTGGCTGGATGAAAACCATTCTTTTCAGAAACACCAAGAATAATGGTTCCACCATGCATATTTGAAAAAGCGGAGATGGTATCAAGCAAGCTCTTTGGGAGATCAACAACGGCCTCCTTAACCTCCCAGTGCTGAGTATCAGCACCAATTTGGCGCATGTGCTCCAATGCTTCCAGTACATCTTGTTCGATAATCATTCGGTAACCGCTCTGAATAATATTAAAATAGAGTGATCAAGTATAGCTACTTGATATATATGAAATATCAGAAGTTTACAATATCTGTAATCGTTAAAAAGGTTATTGGCGATCTAGAACGCATTGGCAGGCAGTATTGATAATCAGTCCCTCAGCTCATAGTTTCTTGGATATAACTCACCAAAGAGTTCAACAGAAGAATACCTCTTTCGCTGTGCCAGAAGGGTTTATCCGAAGAACAATGCTGCATCGAACGGAAAAAACACTTCACGGAAACTTAACAAGACTCAGCATCAGACAAGCAGTAACTGCCTATCTACTGCCTACTTACTGCCTACTTACTGCGTATTTTACTGCTAAGTAGGCAGTTAACTGCCTACTTAGCAAGTGTACTGAGTCACTTCATTTCCGCGATGTCCGCTCAGAACCACTGTCCGAAGCGACGAATGTAAAAGCGCTTCATGCCTTGTGCAAGCAGACAGTAACTGAAGAGAATCGCGGCGAGCCACGGGAAATATGTCCAGGGCAGCGGCTGCAGGCCGACCATTGCACCGAGCGGCGAAAACGGAATGCCGATGCCGACAGCCACAATCACAACCGTCATCAGCAGAACCGGCAGCGCGGCACAGCTTTGGAAGAACGGAATTTTTTCGGTTCTCAGCATGTGTACCACCAAGGTTTGCGAAAGCAGTCCCTCAATGAACCAGCCGGATTGGAAGAGTGACTGACTGGCCGCTGAATTGGCGCCGAAGACAAACCACATCACGGCGTAAGTTGCAATGTCAAAGACCGAGGACGTCGGACCGATCCAGAGCATGAAGCGGCCGATATTCTGCGCATCCCACTTGCGCGGCTTCTTCAGAAACTCCGGATCCATCTTGTCCCAGGGGAGAGCAAGCTGAGAGAGGTCATAGAGCAAATTCTGGATGAGGAGATGAATCGCCAGCATCGGCAGGAACGGCAGAAAGGCGCTCGCAACGAGCACGGAGAAAACGTTGCCGAAGTTTGAGCTCGCCGTCATGTTGATGTACTTGATAATGTTGCCGAAGGTTTCGCGTCCTTTGAGAACGCCTTCTTCGAGCACCATCAAGTCCTTTTCCAACAAGATGATGTCGCTCGCCTCCTTGGCGATATCGGCCGCGCTGTCGACGGAAATGCCGACATCAGCGTCTTTCAAAGCCGGGGCATCATTGATGCCGTCTCCTAAAAAGCCGACCGTGCGGCCGTTTTTCTGCAGCACACGCAGAATGCGGGCCTTCTGCTGCGGCGTGAGTTTGGCAAATATGCTGCCCGTCTGTGCCGCTTGAGCGAGCTCAGCGTCCGAAAGGGCCTCGACTTCCGATCCGACCAGAACCTGATCGGCGTCAATGCCGACTTCAGCGCAAATGCTGGCAGTCACGACCGGATTGTCGCCCGTAAGCACCTTGACCGCTACGCCGTGTTCGCGCAGCGCCAGTATGGCTTTGCGTGCGCTCTCTTTGGGCGGATCGAGGAAAGTGAGAATGCCTTCGACCGTGAGACCGCACTCATCGTCGTTGACAAGCGACGTCTTTCCATGGTCGGACAAGCGTTTTCTCGCAACGATCAGCACACGGAATCCCTGCTTATTGAAGGCTTGCGTTTGTTCGAGAAGCCCTTGGGCGCGCTCTGGCGTGAGGGGCACCAAAGAGGCGCCCTCCTGCAGGTGCGTGCAGATGCTGAGCATTTCTTCCACCGCGCCTTTGCAGATCAAGCAGCGCTCTTTGGAAGCGGTATCTTCAACGAGCACCGATACACGGCGGCGGACAAAGTCAAAAGGCAGCTCGTCGAGCTTCATAAAGCGCTCGCGCACGGCTCGATCCAAATGAGATTCGCCGCAGCGAAGAACAGCCTGATCGATCAGATTTTTGGCGCCGCTCTGGCTGCTGCTGTTAAGCCAGGCATAGGTGAGCACGGTCGAACTTTCTTTGCCCTGCGCATCCAGATAATGCTCGAGGATGATCTTGTCCTGAGTGAGCGTTCCGGTTTTATCCGTGCAGAGGACGTCCATTGCGCCAAAGTTCTGAATGGCATTCAGGCGCTTGACGATCACTTTGCGCCGGCTCATGGCAACTGCCCCTTTGGCCAAATTGGAGCTCACGATCATGGGCAGCATTTCCGGCGTCAGCCCGACCGCAACAGCCAGTGCGAAGAGTGAGGCCTCAAGCCAGTCGCCTTTGGTAAATCCGTTGATGAAGAGCACAACGGGAGCCATGACCAGCATGAAGCGGATCAGCACCCAGCTCACGCTGTTGACGCCTCGATCAAAAGCGGTCATGGCGCGGGTGCCGATGATCGACTTGGCAAGCGAACCAAACCAAGTGCTGTTTCCGGTTGCCACGACCAAGGCTGATGCATGGCCGCTCACGACATTGGTTCCCATGAGACAGATGTTTTTCAGGTCAAGCAGGTCCGCTTTGGCATCAGCATTCGGCAGCGTCTTCCGGGTCGTCAGCAGGGCCGCATCGGGTGCAGCATCCCCTTTTTCGACCGGCAGCGCTTCGCCGCTCAGGATGGACTGACTGACGAACAAGTCGCGCGATTCAAGGAGTCGCACATCGGCCGGCACAAGATCACCGGCAGCGAGATAGACCACATCGCCCGGAACCAATTCACTGATATCGACTTCTGCGCGGGACTGCGATGCAGAGCCGTCCCCCGGACGCCGGACCGTTGCCGTCGTCTTTACCATTGACTTCAGCGCCTGAGCGGCCTTATTCGTGCGGAATTCCTGCCAAAGCAGCTTCGATGAAGTGCTGCGAACGCCAATTAGCCTTCACTGCTCCCGCGCGAGCCAGATGAGGAAGAGCATCACCGACAGGCAGTCTGCTGCGCCCCCCGGCGACAGACGTCTGGCGACGAACTCGCGGTCCACTGTATGGACAGCATCACGCCACGAGGCTTGGCGCAAAGCGCCGGACTGGAGCAAATCACGAGCACAGCGCTTCACTGCCGCAAGCGCCTCAATACCGCCCCGCCGCACCAATGTCGTATCGTCAAGTTCGCTCATGATTTCAAAGAGCGCCTCAAGCAGTCTGCGGGCATCCAGATCCGCCTCCGGCAGACTGCAGAGCGCGAGGAGCGGCGTCTCAATGGCCGGAAAGCCCGCCGCGGCTTCACCGCGAATGCCCGTGAGTCCATAGTCACGATGCGCACGCATACCCGGCGTTTCTTCAGAGGGCCTTCCGGTGAAATCCGTGAGGGTGAGTCTTCCGAGCTCAGCGGTCTTATCCAAAACGTTTTTGATGAAGGTCTTTTCATCGAGCTCATCGAATGCTTCGCGCTGCGCTGCGCTGCGCTCACCTCACCTGCCGCGCCGAGGACAAGGCCGAGTGAAAAAATGAGCCCTTTGTGCGTGTTGATATGGCCCGTCGCTTCATACATGGCTTCCTCGGCTTCGAGTCCGATGAGTCTCAGCACCGCGAGCAGAAATGCCGGGTCGTCGGCAATCCATTCGCCCGCCGCGAAGAACCGCGGAAAAAAGGATGAAATCGCCGCGGCGCTTCTCTGGAACGTGAAGAAGTCCATGTCCTCGTGGGAGCCCGAGTGTGCAGGATCCACTAAACCGGGCTTAGGCTGGAGTCCAACCTCATAAAGTGCCGCACGCAGCGCCAGTACGCCCGCACGACGGGCGGCCGCAGACACGGTGAAGGCGGTTTCATACGCCGCGAATCTTGCCAGCCGATCGGTCACGCTTTGCGCGACATCTTCGGCAGAATGGCTTTTTTCCCGCATGCAAAGCGCTGCCGGCCGGCTGCAGACAAAGCATGTGCGGCCCATCCCGTGACGTGAAGCCAGAGAGACCGTCTTACCGCCGGCATCATAGACATCAAAGTCATAGAGCCTTGACCACGGATGGAGGGCCTCGAGCTCAGCGGTCTTCTCCTTGACGCTCTGCGGCGTCTCTGCTGCCGCGAAGAGTGCCGAAGGACCTGCTGAAGCATTGGTGAGCGCGCACTCGGTGAACTGCGGAAACTGCAGGGCAAACTCAGACATGCCGCTTGCCAGCAGCCGCCGCAGCAGCGCGGAATCCTTGATTCGGCCGGGAATATTGAGCGCAAGCTGAACCACCGTCTCTCCGGCGTGACGCCGCGAAAAGGCCTTCCGGCGCTCGACGCGCGCTTCCTTCTCTTCGAGATAGGCGGCAAGGCGCTCCGTCTGAGGGGCGTCCGGCGAATAGCAGTGCATCACCGCGCTCATGACGCCTCCCTGCGGAGCGCTTCACACAATGCGGTCCCTTCAGGAGACTTGAGATAGGCGAGGGTCGGTGCGGGCACCCACTCCTCAACCTCGTCCATTCGGCCGGCCGTCCAGGCCGCACGCACCCGTGAGGCAGAAATCGCGCCGACTCCGTCTTCAATGCGCGGCACTTCCACGAGTTCGAGCGCGTACTTTTTGAAGACGTCTTTCAACGCTTCGTTATATGCGCGGGTTACCGGGTCCGTCGGCTCCGTCCCGACGAAGCGCTTGGTGATGCCGAACCCCGGGGCAAGCAGATGCGCAAAGATGGTTCCGTCAAGATGCGTTTGAGCCGGCAGCCGCTCGTTTTTCTTTAGGAAATAGGAGGGAAAGGTCCCGGCAGAAATAATGTACGGGCCGCTAGGCACTACGCGGACATTGGGCAGATCGGCAGTGCCTGCGCGCACGAGCGCCAGTCTGACGTCAAACGGAAAAACCGACTGGTTTTCCTCAACGACAAAAACGATGCACTGCTCAGCATCGCGCGCCGCGAGCTCAATCAAAGCCTTGTGCCCCAGCGTAAATGGATTGGCGTTAACAATAACAGCCGAAGACCGCGCATTTGGGTTCACGCCGCCCGCGCAGATGCGCCGGATCCACTTCTGGGGTGAACAGCTGCCGAATTCCAGAAGGCACGCGTAGGGCGGAACATTCTCCACGAGCCGAAAGCCCGCGCCGCTGAAAGCTTCGGCATTTTGAGACTTCGTAAAGAGCTGCAGGTAAAAGATGCCGCGCTCGCGCGCCTCTTCGATCACCGCGGTAAAGAGCTTCTCGACAATCCCTTTGTGACGCATTTCGGGGTCGACCGCGGTATTGCGCACAACACTGCCCGACAGAATGACCGTGCCGACGAGCCGGCCGCCGATAAAAGCGCCGAAGCACGCATCCGCATATTCGCGCCGCACCGGCAGATCTCGTTCTCGAAGAAATGCCGTCACCTTCTCCCACTCTGAAGGATTAGCAGCTTGTATTTTCCGGATCTCTTCCATAGCGCACCCGCTTTGCGGAGGTTTAACTTCATTTCATTATCTGCGCAAATCTTTTGATTTTTCAGGTTACTTTAATTACCAAACACCCTCACATTCAGACTGCAAAGATACAATTAAATTTGCCCTGTCTGCGCTCGTAAATCAGTGTCAGGCAATTATGAAAACACTTTTGACAGGAATACCGGCCCTTCAATAAACACTGTCCGGTCTCTTGAATATTAAATGCGCCTGCAAACAAAACTTCTTGCATTAACGGCAGCATTGTTGTGCCTGATGCTTCTCGTCATCCTGAAATTCATTCAGGTCTACGAGGGCGACTTCGTGCATGAAGACGTCTCGAACCGCGCTCAGGCGATCTCTCGGCTTGTCGCCTCCAATTCAAAGCTGCAGGACTGGATGGCGCGTTCGCCGCTCACTCCGGAAGGGCTCGAAGGCATCCAGCGCTACTCCGAGCAGGTGCGGCTCGCTACCGGCGTGGAATTCATTGTCATTTTTGACAACCACGGCAAGCGCCTTTCGCACCCTAATCCCGCGAAGATTGGTCTGCACATCCAGGGGGCTGATGAGAGCGGCGCTTTGCGAGGAGAGGAATACATCTCCGTTTCGATCGGCACCCTCGGCGAGTCCATCCGTGCCTTCACGCCGATCTTTCATGACGGCCGGCAGGTAGGCGCTGTTGTCACCGGCATTACGACGGCCAATGCCAAAACGCTCACCGAGGCCCGCATGACGAAGATGCTGGGCGGCATCTCCCTCGTGTTCCTCGTTGGCTTTCTCGCCATCATCATTTTCTCGAGGAAGCTCAAGAAAACGCTCCTCGGCATGGAGCCCGAAGAGATTGCGCTGCAGAACACCATCAGCAGCACAGTATTAAAGTCCGTGCGCGAAGGCGTGCTCGTCATCGATGCTGCCGGGCGGCTTCAGGTCGTGAACGATCAGGCGCGCAAGATTCTCGCTAAGGCCCATCTCCCTTCGGATGTGCTGGGGCAGCCCGTGGACAAGGCCATCCCGCACACGCGCCTCTTGGAGGTGGTGCGCACCGGACGCGCGGAAAACGATGCCGAACAGAATCTCGGCGGCGTCGTGATCATCACCAACCGTGTTCCGCTCGTCGTGAGCGGGAAGATCATGGGCGCCGTCGCAACCTTCCGGGATTTAAGCGACATGATGGAGCTTGCCGAAGAGCTGACCGGAGCCAAAAAGTGGATCGAAGCCCTGCGGGTTCGAGCCCACAACTACCGCAACACGCTGCACGTCATCAACGGACTCGTGAAGAACCAGCAGTACCCCGAGCTCGAGCGCTACGTCGAAGAGCTGCGCATTGCCGATGAAGTGCATAACGGTCGCATTGCCCGCCTGATCAAGGATCAAGTTCTCGCGGCGTTCCTCCAGAGCAAGGTTGCCCGCGCAGCTGAACTCGGCATTGAACTCGACGTGGAGCCCGATTCCCATGCCGACGAAATCCCTGACGCTCCGTTCCGCCAGGCCCTGCTCTCCGTCGTCGGGAACCTCCTCGACAACGCTATGGATGCCGTGAACGAATCCGAAGAACGGTGCGTGTGCATCCGCATCACGAGCGGCCAGCCAATCTGAGCCGTCGAAGTGTCCGACTCCGGGTGCGGCTTTAAGGGCGACCCAATGCAGTACTTCCGCAAGGGCGTCACCACCAAGGGCGAAGGCCACGGCTACGGTCTTTATCTCGTTGCCCGGGCCGTGCACGCCTATAACGGCTCCATCGAAATCGAAAGCAATTACCCGGCCGGCACCGTGCTTAAGATTGTGATGCAGGCTGCGGGCCCCGAATAAGGAGAAAGAAGTGATCCGCGTGATGATTGTTGAAGACGATCCGATGGTGGCGAGCGTGAACGAAACCTACCTCTCCCGCCTGCCTGGGTTCTGCGTCATTGCGAAGGCGGCCGACGGCCTGCAGGCGCTCGAAAAGATCAAAGCGCTTTCCGGGAGCGTCGATCTGGTGCTCCTTGACGTCTTTATGCCGAAAATGGACGGACTCTCTTTTCTCGAACACTTGAAGAACCTTGCACCGTCGGTCTCGGTGATCATGATCACCGCCTCGCAGAATAAGGAAAGTCTGCGCACGGCGCTCGCTCACGGCGTCGCCGACTACATCATCAAACCCTTCACCTTCGAGCGCTTCAAGGCGGCGCTGCTCACCTTCGCCGAACGCTGGCGGCTTCTCCATGAAGCCGAAGACTTCGACCAGTCCGACCTTGACAACATTTTTCACCGCGGCGCCCCGCCGCAGCAGTTTTCCAAGGGCATTGATGCGGATACCTTGGAAAAAATCCTCGCCTCGGTCAATGCTGCATCAGCGCCCGTTTCCACTCAGGAAGTTGCAGACGACGTGAGACTCTCTCGAATTTCCGTACGCAAATATCTTTCTTATCTCGAAGAAAACAATCGTATTCAGGGTGAACTTTCATACGGCGGGAAAGGACGGCCCGTAAAACTTTATCGCGCGCTTTAGCAGCACTTTTATCAATATTGAATTGATCCGCTTTTAGCCGTACTTTCAAAACTTACATAATCGATCTACTTAATCTCCTAAGCGAGACTTCTGAAAAACCTATTTCCATAATGAAAGTGCTCTTATTCCGGAGGCCCATTATGGAAACCACTTCCAAAACTTTCTGGCAGACCGCCTGCGAACTCAAAATCGGGCCCGTGCCCGCGCCGGTCTACCTCGTACTCGCCGTCATCGTGGCTGCAGCAACGATTTTCGGCCAGCTGCCCGCCGACATGGTTGGCGGCATTGCCATCATGATGGTGATGGGCATTCTGCTCGGCGACATCGGCCTCAAGGTGCCGATTCTCAAGGACATCGGCGGCCCGGCCATTCTGTCGATCTTTATTCCGTCAGCAATGGTTTACTACGGCCTCTTGAACAGTGACGCCATCAAGGCGATCACGGCCTTCACCAAGGGTGCGAATTTTCTCTACTTCTACATCTCGTGCCTCGTTGTGGGCTCCATTCTCGGCATGGTGCGCACCGTGCTCGTGCAGGGGTTCCTGCGCATGTTCGTTCCGCTCGTGGTCGGCACGGTTGTTGCGTCGATTCTCGGCTGCATTGCCGGCATGCTCTGCGGCGAAGATCTCTATCACACGTTCTTCTTCATCGTGATTCCGATCCTTTCGGGCGGCGTGGGTGAAGGCATCCTTCCGCTCGCAGCTGCTTATTCGGAAATTCTGAATCAGTCCGCCGATCAGTTCCTCGTGCACTTCGTGCCTGCTGCGATGCTCGGCAACCTCTTCGCCATCATGTCCGCCGGCTACCTTAAAAAGATGGGCGAGCGCTTCCCGAAGCTCTCGGGCAACGGCACCCTTGTAAAGTCGGGCGACCTCTCCGACATTACGAACGCCAAGGCCGAAGAAGCCCCGCTCGACGTCAAGATGATGGGCGCGGGCCTCGTCCTCGCCTGCTGCTTCTTCTGTGCGGCCAAGGTGCTCGCCCTCTGGATTCCGATCCCCGCGCCGATTCTGATGATCATCCTTGCCGCGCTCATCAAGGTCCTTAACATCATGCCGACCGTGATGGAGCAAGGCGCCAAGCAGTGGTACAAGTTCGTCTCCGGCAACCTCACCTGGGCGCTTCTCGTCGGCGTGGGCGTCATCTATACGCCCTGGAATGACGTTCTCGCAGCCATCACGCCGGCCTACATCTTCACGATCATGGCGACCATCTTCGGCATGGTTGCTTCGGGGCTCCTCTGCGCTCGGTTCATGAACATGTACCCGATCGAATCCGCGATCGTCACCTGCTGCCACTCGGGCTTGGGCGGCACGGGCGACGTCGCCATCCTCTCGGCAGCCAACCGCATGGGTCTGATGCCCTTTGCGCAGATTTCCACCCGCTTGGGCGGCGCCTGCACGGTGATTGCCGCGACGATTCTGATGCGCGCGCTTCAGTAAATCGCCCTCATCCCAAGCACTTTGCTCTGCCAAGCTCTTTATTCATGAGGCACATCATGCGACAAGGACAAGCCGGAACACTCGAAAGCAACGACGCGGTCATCACGGTCGCCGAAGCCCCAGCGGGGAGCGGGATCATCATCGACCTTGAAAGTTCCGTGAAAGCCGCCTACGGCGACACGATCGAAGCCGTCATTCGGGATGCGTGCCGCGAGGCCGGGATTGAGGACGCCGAAGTCGACGTCCGCGACAAGGGCGCGCTCGACTGCACCATCCGCGCCCGCACCCTGACGGCCATTACCCGCGCCGGCCTATAAACCAGCCAAAGGACCACTCATCATGAGACGTACGCTTTTGTTTCTGCCGGGAAACAACCCCGGCAATCTGCAGTCCGGCGCAGTTTTCGGCGCTGACGGCATCATCCTCGACCTCGAGGACTCTGTGTCGCCCGCAGAAAAGGACGCGGCGCGCCTTTTGGTTGCGAGCGCCTTAAAGAGCGTTGATTACGCGGGCGTAGAACGCGCCGTGCGCATCAACACGCTCGCGACCGGCGGCGAAGCGGACATTGCTGCTGTCGTGCCCTGCCGCCCGGATGCAGTCATGCTCCCCAAGACCGAATCGATCGACGACATCCGTGCCTGCGAAGCACTGCTCGAAGAGGCTGAAGCGGCCTGCGGCGCAGCGAAGAAGACCCTCATCATGCCGCTCATTGAAACGCCGATGGGGCTCGCCCGGTGTCTCGAAATTGCCTTGGCGAGCAAACGCGTGACGCTCCTCTCGCTCGGCGGCGAGGACTACACCGCATCGCTGGGCACTCAGCGCACGCGCGAAGGCCGCGAACTCATCTTTGCCCGCGGCATGCTCGCCAACGCTGCAGCGGCAGCCGGCATCGACTCCATCGATGCCCCCTTCGCCGATACCAACGATCCCGAAGGGCTCTTTCTCGACACTCAGAACGCCCGTACCTTCGGCTTCAAGGGAAAGTTTGCCATCAATCCGCGCCAAATCAGCGTGATCCACAAGGCATTTGCGCCGACCGCGAAAGAAATCGCCTGGGCCAAGCGCATTCTTGTCGTCATTGAAGAAGCTCAGAAGAAGGGTGCCGGCGTCATTGCGCTCGACGGCAAAATGGTTGATGCGCCGATCGTCGCCCGGGCCCGCCGCACCATTCATATGGCAGACATGCTCGGCCTGCTTGAGGAGGAATAACCATGCGCAAGACCATTCTCGGCCGCGAGATTCCCGATCAGCTCGACGGCATCGAGCTCAAACCCTTTGCCGGCGCGTTCGCCGCCCGCCCCTCGGGGACGCGCGCAGCGCCCCCCGTCAAGTGCAGACTGCCGGGCGAGGCCAAGTGCCTGCCGGACCTTGACGCCGTCTTCACGAAGGTCGGCCTGAAAAGCGGCATGACGCTCAGCTTCCATCATCATTTCCGCAACGGCGACATGCTGATGAACCAGGTGATTGCAGCGGCTGCAAAGCGCGGGATCAAGGATCTGCGCATCGCGGCAAGTTCGATCTTCCCCGTGCACGCCCCGCTTGTTGAATTCATCCGATCCGGCGTTATCACACGCATCGATTCCGACTACGTCAGCGGACCAGTAGCCGAGGCCGTCTCCTCGGGACTCCTCCCCCGAGCTGCTGTTTTCCGTACGCACGGCGGCCGAGCCCGCGCCATTGAATGCGGCGACCTCCACATCGACGTCGCCTTCATTGCAGCGCCTTCGGCCGACGCATACGGCAACATCAATGGCGTCACGGGCGAGACGGCCTGCGGCTCCCTGGGCTACGCCTTCCCGGATGCGGACTATGCCGATCAGGTCGTTGCCGTCACAGATAATCTGCAGCCTTATCCGCTCACGCCGATCTCCATTTCTCAGGAACGCGTCGACTGGGTCGTTGAGCTCGAGAAGATCGGCGATCCCAACGGCATTGTTTCCGGCACAACCAAGGTGACGAAAGACCCGGTGCAGCTCCTCATCGCTCAGAACGCCGCCAAGGCGATTGCTGCTTCCGGCCTTCTTCAGAACGGCTTTTCGCTTCAGACTGGTGCGGGCGGCGCTTCGCTCGCCGCAGCGGCCTTTATCGCGGAAATGATGCGAGAGAAGCACGTCGTCGGCAGCTTCATCATGGGCGGCATCACCGGTCTCTTGGTCAAAATGCTCGAAGAAGGCCTCTTCAAGCGCATCCTTGACGTACAGGACTTTGACCTCGAAGCCGTGCGCTCCGTTCGTGAGAATCCCGCTCATGAAGAGGTCGGCGCATGTCTCTATGCAAGCCCCTTTAATTCGGGCTGCATTGTGAATCAGCTCGACTGCGCCATTCTCGGCGCCACTGAGATCGACACAGACTTCAACGTGAACGTGCTGACGGGCTCCGCCGGGGCCATCATGGGGGGTTCGGGCGGTCACAGCGACGCTGCGGCCGGCGCGAAGATGACCATCATCACGGCCAACCTCACCCGCTCGCGCATCGCGGTGATCAAGGACCGCGTACGCACCATCTGCACGCCGGGCGAAACCGTTGACGTTCTCGTCACCGAGTGGGGCATTGCGGTAAATCCGCGCCGTACAGACCTGCTTGAGCGCTTCACGAAAGCGAAGCTTCCAGTTCATTCGATCGAAAAGCTCCGTGAAAAGGCCGAGCGGCTTTGCGGCAAGGCCCGTCCGATTCCCGAGGGCGAGCGCATCGTCGGGATCGTCGAGTACCGCGACGGTACGATCATTGACGTTGTGCGTGCCAGAGCATAAGGGCCTGCGTCCAGCCGCATATTCATAACCTTTCAGGGAGTTTCGTTTGAGCGGGACTCCCTTTTTTTCCGTATCAATCGATCACAATCGCGCAGTTTTTCGATCTTTTTGTACCCACAGCAAAGGGCGAAGACGGTTAGGATCAGTACCAAAGAATTGCGAAATGCAGACGATCCGTCTGCACTCGAGCATAATGTGAAGCATTTTCATTATCGGCACTCCCGCTCAGGCCGCGCATCATGCGCGAGGTCCGCCTGCGGCAGCTGCTGATGCTTTGGAGCCTAATTTCAATGACTGAACCCAAAATCGCTGCGCTGGATGCGGCAAAAATCTGGCAGCTCTTTAACCTGGGCGGCACGGTGCTTGTTTCTGCAGAACACGACGGCAAAACGGACATGATGCCGGCGAGCTGGGCCTCGCCGCTTGACTACGACAAGGTATTGGTGGTAGTGGACAAATCCCACTACACCCGCAAGCTCATGGATCAATCCGAATACTTTGCGCTCGGCGTTGCTTCTGCGGGCATTCTTCCTGAGCTCCTGTCTCTTGGATCCGTGAGCAAGAATGCAGATCCCGAAAAACTCGAAAAAAGCGGGATGGCGCTCTTCACGCAGCCAGGCTTCAAGATTCCGCTCGCCCGCGGCTGCTCGGCCTGGGCCATTTTCAAGAAACTCCCCGAAACGGACGAACTTTCAAAGAAGTACGACCTCTTCCTCGGGCAGGCCGTTGCCGCCTGGGGAGATGAACGCGTCTACCAAAACGGCAGACCCGACTTCGAGCACGCGCCCAAAGAGATGCGCACCACGCATTACGTTTCCGGCGGCCGTTTCTTCCTCCTCGGTGAAGCGGTCGACGTGGAGCCGACAGCGCAGTAACCTTTCGGCACTGCCATTCTCTCTCTGAAAATCGGAAGGACGGCGCTTCGCCGTCCTTTTTTATGGTTGATTCGCCATGATCCCGAAGAGCATTCTGGTGCGCGGCGCTCGCGTACACAACTTAAAGAACATCGATGCGGAGGTGCCGCTCAATCAGATCGTCGGCATTGCCGGCGTATCAGGTTCCGGGAAATCGTCGCTCGCGCTCGGCGTGCTGTATGCGGAAGGTTCGCGCCGCTATCTGGAATCGCTTTCAACCTACACCCGGCGCCGCATGACGCAGGCCGCAAAGGCCGTCGTTGACGAAGTGCTTTATGTGCCGGCGGCGCTCGCCATGCACCAGCGGCCTGCTGTTCCCGGGATCCGCAGTACTTTTGGAACGGGAACAGAACTCCTCAACGGCCTGCGCCTCATCTTCTCGCGCCTGGCAAGCCACCGCTGTCCAAACGGACACTACGTGCCGCCGACGCTCAATGTCGCCGCTGAAAAGGAAATCGTTTGCCCGACCTGCGGCGTGCATTTCTTTGCGCCGGGCGCAGAAGATCTGGCCTTTAACAGCCGCGGGGCCTGTCCTAAATGCAGCGGCACGGGTCTGATCCGAACAGTTGACGAATCGACGCTCGTTCCCGATGAAAACCTCACAATTGAAGAAGGCGCCGTCGCGCCGTGGAACACCCTGATGTGGTCGCTCATGGTCGACGTCTGCCGCGCGATGGGCGTGCGCACGAATGTGCCTTTCAAGGATCTCAGTCCCAAGGAGCGCGACATCGTTTTTCACGGGCCGGCCGTCAAAAAACGGATCTTCTACAAAGCCAAGAACACCAACAGTGCGGGCGAACTTGATTTCACCTACTTTAATGCTGTCTACACGGTTGAAAATGCGCTCACCAAGGTCAAAGACGAAAAAGGCATGAAACGGGTGGAAAAGTTTCTCAAGGAATCCGTCTGCCCGGCGTGCGGCGGCAATCGGCTCTCGGACGCTGCCCGGGCGCCCCGCGTTCGCGGCATCTCTCTCGACGCGGTCTGCCGCATGACGCTCACGCAAGCCATTGATTGGGTCAAAGGCATTGAGGCATCGCTTCCGCCGCCGATGCACCCAATGGCCGAGCGTCTTGTCGAATCCTTTCTCGATGCTGCCAAGCGGCTCACGGACTTGGGCGTCGGCTACCTGCAGCTTGACCGCGCATCTTCGACTTTGTCAACGGGAGAACGTCAGCGCATGCAGCTCGCCCGCGCCGTGCGCAACAGGACAACCGGCGTGCTTTACGTGCTCGATGAACCCTCGATTGGCCTCCATCCGGCCAACCTCGAAGGACTCATCGGCGTTATGCACGACCTCCTCGCCGACGGCAATTCCATCGTGCTCGTTGATCATGATGTGCAGGTGCTGCGCGAGGCGGGCTGGCTGATTGAAATGGGGCCGGGCGCCGGCGCAAAGGGCGGCACCCTTTTGGCTCAGGGCACCGTCGCATCCATAGAATCGAACGCCGCCTCCCGCATCGGACCCTACCTCGCCGGCCGTGCAGCGCCCGCGCGCACGTCACGCGCCGCTAAGGATGAAATGTTTGCCTTCGGGCGCATTCATCTTTCTACGCTCGCGATCCACACCGTCAAGCCTCTGGAAGTCGATTTTCCCAAGGGGCGGCTCACGGTGGTAACCGGCGTATCGGGATCGGGAAAATCCACGCTGGTGCTCGAAAGCCTCGTCCCTGCGCTTCAGGCGGCAGCCGCAGGCAGAGCGCTCCCCGCCCATGTCCGTGCCGCAGAAGCGTCCGGCATCACCCGCGCGCAGCTCATTGACGCCTCTCCCATCGGCACCAATATTCGCTCTACTGCTGCAACTTACGCTGATGTCCACGACGAACTCCGCAAAGTCTTTGCCCGGACGGCAGACGCCAGGGCGGGCGGCTGGAAGAGCGGCGATTTTTCCTACAACACCGGCCGTCTGCGCTGTCCCGCCTGCGACGGCACGGGCGTGGTGAGTCTGGACGTGCAGTTTCTTCCCGACGTTGATATTCCGTGCCCGGACTGCAGAGGATCGCGCTACGCCAAGGAGGCGCAGCTTATCAAACGCACAAACAAGGCCGGGCGCACTTATTCGCTGCCCGAGCTCATGGACATGGATGTCGACGAAGCGCTTCAAGCGTGCGCAGACCTTAAAACCGTCGCCTCGCGCCTTAAAACGCTCGCTGATCTCGGTCTCGGGTACCTCACGCTCGGCGAAGGCACACCCGGACTTTCCGGGGGCGAAGCTCAGCGTCTCAAACTCGCGAGTGAAATGGGCAGAGGCCAGAGCGATGCGCTCTTTGTCTTTGATGAACCCACCATCGGACTTCACCCGGCAGACGTAGCCGTGCTCCTTAAAGTTTTCGAACAGCTCCTTGCGAGCGGCGCGACAGTCATTGTCATTGAGCACGATCTCGATGTTATCCGTTCGGCCGATTGGATCGTCGATCTCGGACCGGGCGGCGGGGATGCCGGCGGCGAACTGGTGGTTCAGGGCACGCCCGAAGACGTCAAAGCCGAGGCGCAGAGCATTACCGGTCAATACATTTGATTTCGTCTTCCGCCGATGTATTGCGTATAAGTCCTCAAGGAAGCTTTAACCGCTCTGGGCCTAGACTAAAGCTATTAGGGAACCCCCGAACCTTAAAAACCCGGATTAGCCGGGCACTCTTTATGTCAGAAGCTCTCCTCCAATCCATCTCCAACACCATGGTTTTGGTGTTAGTCGCCGGCTACGGCTGGTGGCTTGCCCATCATGGAACCATCTCAGACGCCGGCCGCGCCACAATCGCCAAGCTCGTTAATGCACTCATTCCGGTTTTTCTCTTTTATTCAGTGACTTCGAAGTTCGGCCGCGAGCAAATGATCGAACTCCTCGAGATGGCCTTTCTGCCTTTCATCACCATCGGCCTTAACTGGGCAATATCCGAGGCAATGATTCGAGTCGGACTCGTGAGAAAGGAGCTCGGAGGCGTATTCGTTGCGAGCTTTTCGGGCGCAACAGTGCTCTTCGTGGGCGTGCCGATGACAACCGCGCTGTTCGGCGAAGCCGGCATTCCCTACCTGCTCGTCTACTTCTTTGCCAACTGCTTTTTCATCTGGTCGGCCGGCCTCTACCGCATTCAAATGGACGGGGTAGCCCGCAGAGGCGGCGTGCGTCCGAAGTTCTTTTCACTCAAAAGCGTCAAGGTCATCTTCGCGCCGCCCGTCGTTGCGTTCCTGCTCGGCATCGTTTTCGTGCTCATCTCCATACCCATCCCGAGCTTTCTCATGGGAACCTTTAAGAGCCTCGGCTCCATTGCGTCTCCGCTGGCACTTATTTTCATCGGCATGACGATTCACCGCGTCGGCTTCGAAAAGCTCAGACACGTGCCCCGAGAAGTTTGGTATGTCATGTTTTCGTGCTTTATTCTGCGCCCGCTCGTGATGTATCTGGTATCGGCACCGTTTGATCTCGACCCCATGATGCGCAAAGTCTTTGTTGCCGCCACCATGCTTCCGGTGTCAAGCGTCATTGCCGTTCTCGCCCGTGCTCACGGTGCAGATGAAGAATTCGCCTCCGAAGCCGTGGGCGCGACGACGATCGGTTTGGTCTTTGCGCTTCCGGTCCTGCTCTTCATTGTCAACTTTGTTTGATTCATCGACGGCCCGAAACGCTGAAAGCCGGATCCGGCGCATTCACGCCGATCCGGCTTAGTGTTTGCCGGCCAAAGCTCTTGCAGGCAATCAAACTGAATGCAGGCGGATGAGACGCTTGCCTTCGGCGGTGAATTCCTTGATCGGACGCACCTCATCGGGGCGTCCGACGCGGCGCAGGAATCGACGGGAGCTTCCCGACATATTCCAGCCCACCAGACGGCCTCGGCTTTCAATTCGCCTTTCAAGGCACGAAGCGCAGTGCGTCGGTTCGTCATCGAGACAGGGCTTGTTGTCGTAAAGCTGATAGCCCTTGCGGAAGCGCTGCGGCGAAAGATTCGGCATCACGACGTTGCAGCCGTACTCGACGCCCATTTCGCGTCCGTCGTCACGGATGGCCTGAAGCGCCGTGGCGGCGGCAATATTGATCGGCCCCATGACGAGACGCGTCACGGCGATCATATTGAGCGCAAGCTGCAAAAGCGCCTTCGGCTCCATCTGCCCGAGAGACTCGAGGTCATTTCCTTCGCACTTCAGGTACGGTCCCATGCCGATCATGTCCACGTCAAGCTGCTGGAACGTACGAATGTCGCGGCAGAGGTCTTCGAGCGTCTGACCCGGAATGCCGATCATCACGCCCGTGCCGAGCTGGTACCCCGCACGGCGCAGACTGCGCAGACATTCGAAACGGTGCTCGAGATTCTTTTCGTTGGTGCCGGGGGTTGAGTGCAGCAGATTGAAAAGCTCCGGATTCGAAGTTTCGAAGCGCGCCAGGTAGCGGATCGACTCCGGATTCCCGCAGGCCTTTGCCCAGCGGCGATAGGTTTCTTCCCGCTGATCTCCCAGGGAAAGCGTCACGCCGACACCCTTGGGCAGCATCGGACGCTTGGTCCTAAGATGAATTTCCCGCAGGCACTCGCAGATGAATTCAATGAACTTTTCGTCGCGGCGCTCACCCGCCTGCAGACAGACGGAGCCGTATCCGTTGTCAGCAGCCCAGACCGCAGCTTCCACAATTTCCTCTTTGGTCATTGTGTAGCGCTTGACGTCGTGGTTGGCCTTGCGAATGCCGCAGTAGCGGCAATTGGCCGTGCAGATGTTTGAGAGCTCAATCAGGCCGCGGTAGTAAACGTACGGGCCCATCAGCGCGGTCGTGCGGCGAAAGGCTGCGTCCTTAAGCATTCGGCAGTCTTCCGGGTCTGTGAGCCCAAGCAGCGCGACGATCTCTTGGTCAGTGAGTTCGGAGGGCTCCGCTTTTTCAGCCTTGGCAAGCAGTTCTGCGAGTTGCGTGCGTTCCATGATGAGAGTGGATTCCTGGGGGTCTTTTTTCGAGACCGTATTGTGCATCAAAGTTAAGCAAAGCGGGTTAACCCGATCTTACGAATATGCATCCGGCAAAATGCCGCAAACTGCGAAAAAACACGAGCCAAGGACTGTGGATGGACACTCCCTCGTCTAAGCTCGCGCCCCCTCATCAGCCCGAAGCTTCTCGCCGACCATCGGGCCCTGTGAGATTTATGCCGGTCCGTCCTTGCAAATTTGCATTTATCGATAATCGATTTTTATTGAAAATCATATCGTTAACAACGCAATTAGGCGTTTTATCCAAGACGTCTGCGCTTTTGTCAAGCTTCGTTCAAATAAGATTAAACCAAGCTACGCCATTTAACTTAGGTGATTTGCCGATCCGTTTAAACCCCTGAGCGAAGACACTTAATTTTCATTGTATACGGATTTAGACCTCTGCCAAAAGGGGTATTCCGTCTTTGCCAGCCCTGACTAAGATCAGAGACGTCACCTTTTGGTGCGGGTTGTCCCTAATTTGATCTAGGGACTGCAACTTCGAACTATTCATGGAATAAGGAAAATGGAAAAGCAGCAATGTTCCGCATCGGGTCTGTCCCGAGGCGAACTCAAAACACTCGGGCTCTCATCGCTCGGCGGGATCTTGGAGTTTTACGACTTCATCATCGTGTTCTTCTTCGCAAAGATTATTTCCCAGCACTTCTTCCCCGCAGGGATCGGTGAGTTCTGGGCCATGCTGAACACTTACGGCACTTTTGCCGCCGGTTATCTCGCCCGCCCGCTCGGCGGCGTCGTGATGGCTCACTTCGGCGACAAGTTCGGCCGAAAGAACATGTTCATGCTCTCGATTGCGCTGATGGTCATCCCGACCTTCTCGCTCGCGGTAATTCCTACGTACGAAACGATCGGTTATGCTGCTCCGCTCTTTTTGATTCTCGTTCGAATTTGCCAGGGCATCGCGATCGGCGGCGAACTGCCGGGCGCTTGGGTCTTCATTCATGAACACGCACCAGCCGGCCACAAGAACGCCTTTGTCGGCTTTCTCACGGGCTGCGTCACCGGCGGCATTCTGCTCGGTTCCTTCGTTGCGCTCCTGATGAACTTCATCTACACGCCGGCGGAACTTTCCGACTGGGCCTGGCGCGTTCCGTTCGTGATCGGCGGCGTCTTCGGTCTGATCTCGATTTATCTGCGCCGCTTCCTTCAGGAAACGCCGGTCTTCAAGAAGATGCGCGAAAGCAAGGCGCTTGCCAAGTTCCCGCTCGAAGAAGTTGTCAAGACCTCGCGCTTCGGCATCTGGATCTCCATGTTCATCACCTGGGTGCTCACGGGCTGCATTGTGGTGTTCATCCTGCTGATGCCGGGTTTTGTGGGCGGCGTCCTTGGCTTCTCGCCCTTTGAGACGACCTACTTCCAGATGGGCGGCCTGGTCTGCATCGTGAGTTCTTGCTGGCTGACCGGCCGACTCGCGGATAAGCACAATCCGTCGACCCTCTGCATCCTCTTCTCCGCGGGCTTCGCGGTTTCAAGTGTGGCGTTCTTCTCGCTTCTCTATACGGCCGCTCCGGTTGTCTCTGAAGTCGTTCTCGCCTACTTTGCCACGTGCTTCTTCGCGGGCATCATGAACTTCTGCCCGATTTTCATGTGCGACGTCTTCCCGGCCCGCATCCGCTTCTCGGGCATCTCATTTGCCTACAACATCGCCTATGCGCTCTCGGGCGCTTTCACCCCGCAGCTCTCCTTTGCGCTCCATGCCTATGCCAAGACGCATCCGGACACGCTCGGTGCAATGGGGCTCTCGGCCTACATTGTCTTCCTCGCTCTCGTATCGATCGGCACTGCACTCGCAATGCGTCGGGTCTATAAGAACGGCGGCGCTGCTGTTTCCCAGATGGAGTTCCGTCCGGCTCCCTAAGCCCCGACGACTTGAGCCCATCTCAAACGTTCCAGAGGGCGAGCTGATGTTTCAAAGGTTCGCCTTCTAAACGCCAGAGAAATGAAGCCATGAACCGGTTCGTGCGTTATGCACCGAACCGGTTTTCTTTTTCAAAATTCCGGTCGTTTGCGGTTCTTCAGACCCAATTGTTTATGCACGACCAGGACGCTGCCCTGAGCTTGGCTGCCAAAGCGCACTGACGAAACAATAAACAATGACGGAACTCTGCACGCACAATGAAGCGGAGACATTTGCGTCCCAGCGCTTCACTCTTCCGGTGATAAAGCGCTGGTACGCTGCAATGAACACTTTTGAAGCGGCTGCCGGATTAGGACGCAGCTAGCCGGCGGCGCGCAATCGTTACCCAGAGCGCCGCGCCGGTTGAGAGCACCCGATCATCAAAGTCAAACTGCGGATTGTGCAGGTTTGAAGCGCCGTATGGAGCCTGACCGCCGAGAAAACCGTAAGCTCCCGGCACCTCACGGGCGAGGTAGGAAAAGTCTTCGCTCGCCATCTGCGGAATATCGGCAAAGGAAGCTTTCTCGTCGCCCACCACTTCACGTGCGGCCGCGAGAAGTTCTTCGGCCAGACGTGCATTGCTGTTGAGCACAGCCGCTACCGGCGTGAATTCAACCTCGGCTCGGCAGCCGACCGATTCCGCCGTCGCCTTCGTCACGGCTTCAATCCGCTCACGAATCAGTGCGCCTGTCTCGTCGGAGAAAAACCGTGTGCAGCCGCCGACCTCTGCAGTTTCCGGGATGATATTGAAGGCACTTCCGGTGTGGATTTTCGTCACCGACACAACGGCTGAATCCAGGGGAGCGATGTTGCGCGAGACAATCTGCTGCAGCGCCGTCGTGATCATGGCTGCGGCCAACGCGGCGTCAGCGGAGAGCTGCGGGGCGGAAGCATGTGCGCCTTTGCCCTTCACTCGAATCGCAAAAAAATCCTGACCCGCCATCGTTGCGCCTTTTCTGCAGCGCACTTCTCCCACGGGAACATCTGTCCAATTATGAAAACCATAGAGCTCGTCGACGGGGAAGCGCTCAAAAAGACCGTCCTTGATCATCGCCAAAGCCCCGCCCGCACCTTCTTCGCCAGGCTGAAAGATGAAGACCACCTTCCCTTTGAAATCACGGTGCGCAGCAAGGTACTGTGCGGCAGCAAGAAGCATCGTCATGTGTCCGTCGTGACCGCAGGCGTGCATAAGGCCCGGCTTACGAGATTTCCACGGGCATTCGCCTGTTTCCGTGATCGAAAGCGCATCCATGTCTGAGCGCAGGCCCACAGTGCGTCCCGGCCCGAGCGAGCCCTCTAAAACGCCCACGACCCCATGGCCGCCGACGCCTTGAGTCACCTCAATCCCGAAGCTCCTCAATTTCGCGGCGACCAGATCTGCCGTCCACGGTGTTTCAAGCCCGAGCTCAGGGTGTTCATGGAAGGTATGGCGCCACTCAATGTACTCAGGTGCGTGAGCTTCAAGTTCTGTGAGAAGAGACATGATTTCCGCCTCTAGACGAAATCGCAAAGAAAAGATATGGAAGCTGAATTATGCCCCCCAAAGCAGCATCAAACCCGATCGGCTGGCGTCGAACGCTTGGGGCTCACCGCCGATCCCGTTCGGAAGCACTCAAAAAAAGATGGGCGCATCCCTATTGCGGAATGCGCCCAACCGGCTCAAAAGAAAGTCTATGGCTTTAGAGACTTACTTCGCAGCTTCAGCTGCAGCCTTGCCGGCGATTCGACCGAAAACGATGATGTCCGTGTAGGCATTGCCGCCCAGACGGTTTGTGCCGTGCGTGACGCCCGTCACTTCACCCGCAGCCCAGAGCCCCGGGATCACCTTGCCGTCAGCCGTCAGCGCCTGCGCTTTTTCATTGATGCGCACGCCGCCCATCGTGTGGTGCACGCTCGGCACCGCCTTGATGACGTAGTACTGACCTTGACTCATGTCGACGAGACCCGCACGATGATGGAAGTCTTTGTCATTGCCCTTGCCGGCCATCGAAGTGACGCGGTCAACCGTGCCCTTCAGACTGTCGTAGGGGATCTTCGTGAAGTCGGCAATGCACTTCAGATCCGGGCAGGTCGTCATGATGCCCTGCTTGGTGAAGGCATCGTATTCCGTCGGGTGTTCTTTGACGGTATTCGATACTGCGCCGATCTTATCGTTCCAAAGCACCCAGCAGTAGCCGCCCGTTTGATCGAGAATGGCTTCGGAGAGCACATCTCGGCGGCCGAGCTCTTCAACGAAGCGCTTGCCTTCCTGGTTAAGCATGATGGCGCCGTCAAAGCGGGCATCCGCGATCAGTTCAATCACGCCCGAGATTGGGTCACAGATCGGATAGGTCTGGATGTACTGCATGTTGACGAGTTCTGCGCCCGCACGCTGAGCCATATAGAGGGCCTCGCCCGTGGTGCCCGGAGCGTCCGTGGTCTTAAAGCGCTCGTCAATCTTCGGGTTGTACTTCTTCACCATCGCGGGGTTCGCGCCAAAGCCGCCCGTAGCGAGCACCACGCCGCCCTTGGCGTTGAACGTGTATTCGGCGCCGTTCATCGTCGCCTTGACGCCCACAACGCGGCCGCTCTTATCTTTGATGAGCTCCTCGGCCTTCATGTTGGTGATGACGGGGATACCGAGTTCATCGGCCTTGGCCTGGAACTTCGTGATGAATTCCGTGCCGGTGTGGCCCACCGGAATCAGCGCGCGCTTGCGGCTGTGACCGCCGAAGAAGAAGAGATTGTCCGGTTCAAAGCGAATGCCCAGATAGTCACGGCACCATTCTGCACCGGCCAAGGCGTTGTGGGTCATTACGTTGATGACATTCATGTCGCCCTTCTTGTCGCCGCCTAGATACGTGTCCTTAGCATGCAGTTCGGGAGAGTCGTCTGTAATGCCGAGCTTAGGCTGGACCCAGTTTTTGGCAACATTCATTTCCGCGCCGGAAATGAGCGAGTTGCCGCCCACCTGCGGCATCTTTTCGAGGAGCACTACAGTGGCGCCGGCGTTCTTGGCTTCAATGGCAGCAGAGAACCCTGCGCCGCCCGCACCAATCACTACGACGTCATAGGAAGCATTCTTCGGCAGATCCTTGACCGCAGCTTTGAGAGCCTTTTTATCGGCCTGACCGAGTGTGGCACCCGCTTTCTTAGCCGCATCTTCAACAGCAGCGAATAAACCCTTCGACGTGAAGGTTGCTCCGGAAATGCCGTCGAGCTGCACTGAGTTGGCAGCAACGATCTGATCCTTCAAATCGGTGAAGACCTTTTTAGCAAGCACCGGATTTTCGGCATTCTTCAGAATGTCGATTTTCTGAATTTTGCCGTTGTCAAACGTCACGGCCACCTGAATATCGCCGTGCTTGCCGACGCCCACGCCCTGCATAGTGACCGGGGCGGCAAAAGCTGCCGCAGCGGCAAAGGCAAATGCAGCTGCAAAAATCGACTGAGTGAATTTCATCACCATCTCCTCCTCATTTCGCGCCTTGTTCTTGAAAGAGTCCGACGATTGCTGCAGCATCAAGCTGCGGCAATGCATTACTCAATCAGAACAAAGTCACATGTATTCGTTGGGAGGCATTATGCTCAGCAAACTTGAAGATAGTGATTGGGGTTTTGTCGTATATGCTCCGAAAACATTCAAAAAAGGCGGTGATTCCCAGAGAGAATCACCGCTCTTCAAAGGTTTGATCAGAACGCCTTATTTGCCGCTTTCCGATTCATCCCAATAGGCCTCACGGAAGTCGATCCCCGTATCGGCGCGAAGGTGGAAATTCTTCAGCCGTGCATCCGCACCGGCAGTGCCGACCTCATAAACGAGATAGGCCCAGGGCGCATCGTTCCAAACCATTTTCTGGGCCTGCTGATAAAGCGCCGTACGCTTGGCTTCATCCGTAGTGCTGATGGCTTCATCGAGCAGCGCGTCGAACTTCGGGTTGCTGTAGTAGGACGTATTCATAAATTTCGGAGGCGCCTGCCGCGAATCGAGCAGCGGGCGAAGCACCCAATCCGGATCCATTGATCCGTCGGCCCAGCCAATGTAATAAAGGCGGGATTTTGCTTCCTTCGGATCCTTAACGCCATATACGATCTGCGCGCGAACGCCCGGCTCAAGCATACGTGTTGTCGTCTTGATGCCGACCTGCGCAAGCTGCTGCTGCAGGAACTGAACGACTTTCGCCGAAGTACTGTTGGAGTATCCAGACCAAATTTCAGTCGTGAAGCCGTTCGGATATCCTGCTTCCTTAAGCAGTTCGCGAGCCTTCTTCGGATCATAGGGCCAGGGGCCGAGCTTCAGTGCGCCGGGAATCTCTGCCGGATAGATCGTCGCGGAAGGTACGGCGTAGCCTGCAAAGGCCACTTTGCAGAGCGCCTCCTTGTTGATGGCATAGTTGATCGCCTGACGCACGCGAACGTCATCGAAAGGTTTAACGGTCGTATTGATCGAGAGATAGCGCTGCATGATGGAAGGCACCTCTTCAATACGGAACTTCGGATCCCCCTTAAACTGAGCGATCTGTTCATTAGGCATGGGGAAGACGAACTGCGCTTCACCCGTATGCAGCATCGCCGCACGAGTGCTGTTTTCCACCACCGGCTTCCAAACGATGCCGTCGAGCTTCGGCAGCGACGGATCTCGGTAATTGGGGTTCTTCTTGACGACAAGCTCTTCTGCGGGATTAAAGGAAACCAGCGTATAGGGCCCCGTGCCGCAGGCATTAAAGGCCGTGACTTTCTTGCCCTCAAGGCCATGCGCATCCTTGAGGAGACTTGGACAGATCATCTGCGGGTTCGTCATCGCTAGACGGCGAACGAAAGTCGCGAGCGGAGCCTGCAGCGTAAAGCGCACCTTGTACGGATCGAGCACCTCGACCTTTTCGATGAATTTGTAGACGTTGTAGCGCGAGAGCTTATTGTCGGGATTAAGCAGCCGGTCAAAGTTGGCCTTGACGGCGTCGGCCGTGAACTCGGATCCGTCATGGAACTTGACGCCCTTTTTCAAGGTAACCGTCCAGACCTTCGCATCGGGTGAAGTTTCATAGCCTTCAGCAAGTTCCGGCACAGGCTCCATCTTGGAATTGAAGGTAAAGAGACCTTCATAGAACGATTTCGAAGCGAGGCGCGTCAAAATGTCGGGCGCATCGTAAGGATCAAGCGACGTGAACGAAGCCGAGACAGCAACCGTGACAGTGCGGGCGGCTGCGGGCGCAGAAAATGCGAGCGTACCGGCGGCAGCAGAGGCGGCCAGACAGCTCAGCGCAAAAAAAGTACGTGACATATTGCTTATTAAATTGAGGTCAGAAGTGAAACACGTTCACGGGCATCAGTGCGTCAGCTCGGTGAGTCGGCTGCGGGCAATTTCTGAGAGGAAGCAGACGGCCAACGGCAGAATCTCGTCATTGAAGTCGAACTTCGGGTTGTGAATGGCTGCCTGATGGGTTTCATCGGCCATGCCGATATAAGTCTGAATGCCGGGAATTCGATTGGCGTATTCGGCGAAGTCTTCACCAGCCATCGACATCGGCACGGGCTGAGGGCATCCCGGTCCGAACAGACGCTGAGCGACGCGCTTGGCCGCATCGGCACAAACAGGCGAATTGATGAGCGGCGGCGTGAGATGATCGATCCTCACCTCATGCCCGAGGCCCTGCGCAAGTGCGATGTGTTCGGTCATGCGGCGCATTTCGGTTTCAATAAGCGCCCGCACTTCCGGATTGAAAGTACGGATCGTGCCGGAAAGCTGCAGCTCATTCGGAATGACATTCGGCGCCCGGAGATTCCCCGCCTGCACGGCACAGATTGAAAGCACTGCGGGTTCGATCGGGTTCACTTTGCGCGAAACGATCGTCTGGAGTGATTCAGAAAGAAGCGCAGCCGTCGGGATGGGATCGAGCGTCGTATGCGGCCTCGCAGCGTGCGCGCCGCGCCCTTTGAGCGTGATGTAGAAAAAGTCACAGGAAGCCTGAACAGGGCCAGCCTGAATACCGATCTGTCCTTTCGGGAAGACCGGCGAAGCGTGAGCGCCGTAAATTTCGAGAGGCTTATATTTTTCCAGCACGCCGGCGGCAACAACGCTTCTGGCGCCTCGGCCGATTTCTTCGGCCGGCTGAAAGACAGCCAGAACTCGGCCGGGAAAATTCGGATGCGCATGAAGTGCGCGTACCGCTCCCAAGAGCCAAGTCACATGTCCGTCATGGCCGCAGGCATGACAACGCTGTGAAGTCTCACTTCTCCAGGCATTTTCAGATTCGTCGGGCATGGCAAGCGCATCCATATCTGCGCGAAGCGCCACCGTCGGGCCGGGTGCATTCCCGTTCACGACGGCGATTACACCGCCTTCGACGAGCTTGTCATCAAATTCAACACCCCATTCGCTCAGTTTTGTGGCGATGACGCCGCAGGTGCGGGAAGTGTCGAACCCAAGTTCGGGATGCTGATGAATGTCGCGCCGTATCTGCGCAAGCTCATTTCCCCAAGCGAGAATTTCAGCGGGGATGCGGTCGGCGTACATGAACTCAGCCATTAGAACCTCCAACATGTTTTGTTAGTGTCTAAACATTATTCCGCTCGGCGCAGAGCATGCCGCTCTCCCGTTTCACGCAGTCACTTTGCTTTTCGTCATGGGTCGAAAAGAATACAGCCTGTCACACTGCCGCTAACAATCCAAACTGACCAATCAAACCTTGCCAGACATTGCCCTGCTTCGAAGCAAGCTTCATTTTGATAAGTAACGGCAGCTTTTAATCCCAGAATTTTGAAAACTGCCGACGACTTTGTTCGTTTGGCAAGCACACAGCAAAAACCCCGCATTAAGCGGGGTTTCGAGTAATTGAAAAGCAGCCTCACATAACAAACAGTTGTTAACCATTGCAATGATGAGCTTGTGATTTCCCCCTTCTAGGGAACTTTGAATGTATACATATGGCATTCTCCACAGTAGTTCACTCCGGGTTTGTGCCCCTTGTGACATTCGGTACACGGTAAGTTCCCATCGTGCTGACTATGCGGATTCACTTCTTCAGGATTCTTCGGTTGGGTCCTTTTGGAGACAGCGTCATACCATCCATGACACCCAACACAGGCTTCGTGCTTTTGATCGTCAATTTTGAGTTCCGCGCTGCCGTCCTTCACATGACATGATGTACAAGGCAGCCCTTTCGCAACGTGCCGGTCGGCTAGAAATTTGCCTTCAGCAGCATTTACTGAGACGGACGCTCCCATCAGACCAATGCAGATTGCGGCGGTCAATCTTTGAAAGAACTTCATAAAGGGTCCCCTTCTGTTCGAAGGGGGAGGGAACGATTTCGCTCTCTCCCCCCAACATGACCGATTTCAATCGGTTCTATTTTCGTTTATGCACGATTTGGCAGTGTTGCAACGATCTTGCCGCAAACCTGGCCGAAGACCAACGTCTCCGTGAGGTTGCCGCCGCCCTGATAAACAAACTTCAGTGCTGAAGCAATTTCACCAACGGCGTAGAGCCCCGGAATCGGCTTCAGATCCCAATCCAGTACTTCGCGCTTAGCGTTGGCAGCAAGACCGCCCTTGGTATTCGGACCGCCAGCAACAAGCGGAACAGCATAGAACGGACCTTCAGCCACAGGCTGCAGCGTACTCTTGAGACGACCGAAGTCCTTGTCTTCTCCTTCCTTACAGAATTCGTTGTAGCGTGCGACTGTCTCAGCTAGGACCTTCGGATCCATCTTGCCACCATTATCCTTCTGTTCAAGAATCTTCTTGCCGAGCTCTTCAATTGAGTCAGCCTTGAGAATCCACCCTTTCTTTACGGCATCACTATTGTCACTAGCTCCCCAATCTATGAAGTCGTAGCCCGGCGTAGAAATACCGGTACCGACCAAGGGTTTTGCTTTGCGAAGCGTTTCGTCAAAGATGAACCATGATGGCGAATTTGCATAATCAAGCGTATCGATATTGAACCTCACCGCCTCTTTATAGAAGAAGTAACGGCTCGGATCCTTCGTCACCTTATGTTCAGCAGCATAGCGTTTACCTTGCTGATTCACGACAATTGCGTGGCCAGAACCGACGACCGGAGTAATCATGCCGATACGAAGTCCGTTGTGACGAATTGGGGCAGGCATAATGATGCGTGAAGCGGCTTTGCCTGCCTTCATCATTCCTGCACCTGCGTCAAGCCCCATGCGAATGCCGTCACCTTCGTTATAAAGCGTGCCGTAGAATGCCCATCCTTCAACCCCAGGCCCTTCAAGGAAAGCCTGACGCATCGTCTTGGAATATTCATAGCCGCCGGTACAGAGAACTACAGCCTTACGAGCTTTATAGGCTACCTTCTTACCATCTTTCTCGGCGATGAGGCCGATAACTTCACCTTTATCGTTCTTGACCAGCGTACGGCCGCGGGTTTCATAATCAACAGCAATTTTGTCCTTTCTATTGAATACACCGGTTTCGAGACACTTCCAGAATGCCTCACCCTGCATGCACTGTTCCTTCGGGAAGTTATAGGTTGATTTAGCAGAATTCACTCGATCCGGATAGGAAGCGCGATAGACCTGATAGCCGCAATCCTTTGCACCGGGGAAATTCGGGAATGCTGCGCCCTTAAAACCAGGCGTTGCAAACGCTTGGAATTTCGGATCGAGTGATTTCATCCAGTCGAGAAGATTCGGCGTATAGTCAGCCCAAGCCTGTGCAAGCCCGTCTGAAACCTCTGGCTGTTCCCCTTCGAGTTTACCGGGAATATTTTCTCCGGAGAACATCGCTTTAGCATATTCTTTCAATGCTTTACGATCCCCAGTTTTATCCGGGCAATGAAAAATACCGCCCGACATGCGAGTGTTTGAACGAAGCGTTGCCTGAGGCTGACGCTCGATAATAATGACACTCGCACCGTTGTCGGCAGCCGTAATTGCCGTTGCAGCGCCAGCACCCCCGAACCCGAGGACAATTACATCCGCTTCTTTGTCAAACTTCGTTTCTGCGGCAGAAGCTACCGCAGGAAAGGTCATTGCACCGACTGCACCGGCAACGGCGGATTTCAAAAGTGAGCGGCGAGAAAAATCAGTCATCATTGTTCTCCTTTCGTTTTTGTCTCCAAGTGCGGTCAACCGCAGGCCGAAACGACCATCCGGAGCACCCGAATAAAAAATACGAAATAGCACTACGCGCGTAGTTCGCGTTAGCTCAAAGAACTAGGACTAATAGGGGAAAGTTCGCCCTCCGCTTGTTTTTTTAAATTTGCAGCCTCTTCCGGCGTTTTAACTCCAAGCTTTTTGAAGGCTGTGGCCCGGTGTCCCTCTACCGTTCGAACTGAGATATGTAAATCATCAGCGACTTCCCTATTGATCCGTCCTGCAATGATCAGATTGACAATTTCCTGCTCACGATCGGTGAGAATATTCCATCGTGCTGAGGCGTTAGTCGGAACACCCCATCCAGCTCGAGCATGACGGTCCTTATCAAGTGCATTGGCGACGGCAGACAGAAGACGTTTGGGGACTACGGGCTTCGTCACAAAATCGACTGCTCCGTGAAGCACTGCACTCACTGCCATATCAATATCACCATGGCCGGAAAGGAAAAGCAAAGGAACAGGATATGAACGTGCACGAAGTTCATCAAAAAGTTCAATCCCGCTCATACCCGGCATACGAACATCGGCAATGATGCACCCTGGTTCTGACGGAGTATCGTCAACCAGAAAAGTCTGAGCACTCTCGTAAGTTTTGACTCGGAATCCTTCGCTCGTCAGCATGAAAGACAAAGCCGTGCGAACACCTTCTTCATCGTCAATAACTCTAATCAGTGGTTGATGTTCCGGTTTCAACATAATCTCTCTCTTCAGGCTCGCATGTGATTACAAATTCCGCTTCTAATCCTCCAACCCCGTCATCACCCCAACGACGAATCTTAAGCCAGCCGCCATAACGTTCAGCAATGCTATGAACGAGCGGCAGCCCCAGCCCTAAACCTTCCCGCTTGGTTGTGAACAGCGGAGTCTGCATTTGTGCAAAGGTCTCATCGTCAATACGCGGACCATTGTCTCGAATACGAGCAAACACAAAATTGTGATTCCCTTTCTTAATCTGCCCAACTTGAATCGTCACGACTGGGAGTCTGTTTGCCGTTTCAACTGCTTGTTGTGCATTCCTAATCAAGTTGAGGATTGCCAATCTAATTGCCATTGGATCGATCTGAACCATAACACCTTGAGATTCATCTGTTATTGTTATTTCAATGGCTTTAGCACCCTTAAATTCCTCTACTGCATCAGCGACAACCCTCACGAAAGAAGAATGCACACGTTCACTCGCTTGCGGTTTTGCAAAATGGCGAACTTTTTCGACGATTTGAGCTGCACGTTCCGCCTCATATGAAATGGTCTTCAATGGTGTCTCAATCACTCCTTTAACATTGTCAATAGTTACACCCCCATTCACATTAGTGAACACTTTCATGAGACCGTGAGCATAACAAGCAACGTTGTTCAGAGGCTGCGAGAGTTCATGTGCAAAAAGTGTAGAAAGTTGCCCAATTATGCCCACCCGCTGCATTCGATCCATTGCATCTTCAAATGCCTTGTTCTTCTCCGCTAATTGCTCCTTTTCCGCAAACATCTCATTCAATTCTTTTGTGCGACGCTCAATCAGCGCATCAGAACGCATAACATGCAGAACTAACCCCACTAAGGCACCGATCAACAGTACAATCGGCCAAGAGAATTCGCGCCAAATCCGAAGCAGAGTCCAATCATTCAAATGTTCATAGGGACCGAGCTTCAGCCTCCGATAAAGTTCATCCACTGACCGATAATCTCCAGCCACTGTCCAGTATGTACCACCCTGCTCTTCCGGCATTTGCAAAAGAAGTGCTGTAATTTCCCTGCGTAATTCATGCGAAAGTGTCGACATAGACGAAATCGACCAATTTGGATATAGCTCCGTTGAAGACAAGCATGACAGAGGGAGCCCTAGTCTGGCATTGAGAATTCGAAGCTTCTGCGGCAGCGTACCTGCCGTCAAGATGTCCTCGATATAGCAGGTCTTGACGAAACCCACATCAGCACGTCCATCCAAGACAGCATCAACAACCTGACGCATATCAAGACCTGACGACTCGCCAACAAAGAGAGTACGTCCAAAAAATTTAAATGGATGCGATTCAATCTTTGCAATCTCTCCCATACCTATTTGATATCCCTGAAATCCATTTGCAACTGTTGCCGCCAACGTCTTACCGCGCAAGTCCTCCAATGTTTTGAGATCACTCCGCGAAGCTAGAACAATCATCGCTGATCCGTTGCTGTGATCGGGGTCTGGCCCTCGATCAGTCACAAGCGTTGCAAGAATGCGGAGACCGTGATCATGCAGACGGCGGTAAAAGCCTGCTCCAGAAAGAACCAGATCAACCTCGTGTTTCCGAATAGCCTCTTCCAACTCCCGAATCTCATAAAACTGAAGTCTCACGCCGTCGACAAGATGAGTGTTGAGATAGTCTGTTGTTTTTTGAATAATGGACAACGACGGATTAGGAGCACTCAGGTAGGTAACACCAATGCGAAGTTCAGCTGCATTTGTTAGGGACACACCTTTAAAAACAAGAAAGAAAACTACAATGCCAACAAGTTTGAGCAACGAACTTGATATTCCTGAAGAAATCATTACGTAAGGTTTTCAATAGAATTTATTCGCTAAGGAAATAGCCATATCTTTTATCAAAATCTTTACCAATGATTATTTCAAAATCTGTCAAATAGGCATAGGGACTTGATTGAAATCTTGCCTGTGCTTACATGAGTTCTTCATCAACTACCTACATGAAGCAACATAACGCGAGCATGCTGGTTACCAGCCTCTCTTGATTGATAAGTAATAAAAGGAACCAACTCGTCCCCGCCAAACAATCGCCGGATGATTAGACTTCCTATTCCATTCCTTCCTTTTGAAGCACTGACTTCCCCAAAAATGGCTCAGAACGACACCAATCGTTCATCTTTCTCTGCTGCTGAGGCGCATGAAACCCGCAGCCTGAACGATTCTGCTGCTCCAACGACAGCGGGCATGTCGTCGCGTACGCCTCTTCCGTGCAGCTGCAAGGCATGGCGCCGCAAGGGCAAAGGCGAATCCAACCGACTTGCGGTCATCGAGGAGCCTGACGGATCAACAGTCGACCTTCCGTTCACAGAATTAACCGGCGATCTGCTTAAAGGTACTTTCGCCGATGATCCTCGCTGGATATGGTTTGCCGATCATTCCAAGTCGCCCGCAGCCCCCTGCGGTGCGGAGCTTCTTGCAAAATTTGGCTTGACAAATGCTGAGCCTCTGCACCTTAGTGAGACTGATGCGCTTCGCTTCATTCGTGACGGGCGCTGGGACGGGATTGGACTGGATCCAAAGTTCATGGCTGAGGCAGCTCGTTTATGCGACCATTTGCTGCCTGCTGCACGTGCAACCAACTGCTCGAACATTCTTATTCGCGAAACCGACGGCACTATTACCGGAGACTTTACGATCGGTACGGGACTGCTCAAGATGCTCCCCGCTATGGGGCTGACCATCTGCCAAACCCGTGCGCTCTTTTTGACTGAAGAGGCTCTGGAGCCGCTTGCCGCGGGCCTCGCCCGGCTGCTAACTGCTCTAGGCGCCCCGCAGGCTAAAGTCATCCGTATTGATCATCCGCTCTCAGCCGATGCCGCAAAGCGTATCGAAGGCGCAGAGGGCTTCAGCCTGCTCTTTAACGCCACCAACCTCGGCCGAGCCCCCAACACCGATCAAATGCCGATTGAATCGGCAGAAGTTTTCCAATGCTTCCCGAAACTCAAAGCGGTACTGGACTCCGTTGATGAACCTGTGCGCCCGCGGCTCATCTGGGAAGCGCAGCAGCGCGGCCTTGAAGCCCGCACCACTTTGGGACTGCGCGTCGTTGTCGCACGCGAGGCGATGGAACTCTTTGCCGGTCGGACGCTGCCGCTTTGTGCGACGCGCTCGATCCTGTGCGACATTCGCCGCGAAGCCTCCAATATTGTCCTGATTGGTATGCCGGGCTGCGGAAAAACCACTATCGGCAAATGCGTTGCGGCAAGGCTTCTGCGTCCCTTCATCGATCTGGACGCCCTCGTGGAGCGTCGAGTCGGCAAATCCTCCGAACGGATTTATCGCGAGGACGGTGAAGAGTATTTCCGCGATTTTGAAAGCGAGATTATCAAAGAGCTCTCCGGACGCCACGGCCTCGTCATTTCAACGGGTGGAGGCGCCTGCCTGCGCCCCGAAAACCGTATGCGGCTCGCGCTCAACGGCACGTTCTACTGGCTCCAGAGGCCGCTCGACCACCTCTCCACCTATCAGCGGCCGCTCTCTCAAGCTCGCGGCGTAGAGGCACTTTACGAAGAACGGTCTCCCATTTTTGAGAAAATCGCCGAGCGCATCATCGAAGTGCAGTCTGTAGAAGATACGGCCGCAGCGCTGATTGGCGAAACAGTCTGCAAACCTTGCTGACGGCGCTGCACCCAGCAGATCCGCCCAACTTCCGTACCGATACATGAGTCGGACAAGCTCCGCAGAGTTCGTCCGACTCCAAAGTTTTAAAGCAATGTCGAGTTATTTACCGAGGTGCGGAGCGTTAAACGCCCGCACCTCTAATAGCTCCCCCCGCCATTTCTCCACCTGCACCAGCGCAGTTGAGGCAATGTTGCCGTTTGAGAGAGCGCTCGCCGGATCGTCAGGCGTGAGCACATTGGCGCAGCCGTTGGCATCAATTGCTCCGTCTGAAGACTCTTGGGGATCAAACCAACCGCCGTGACGCACAACGATCGTCCCTGCCCGAACGCCGTCGGTGACGACGGCGCCGGCGAGAATAGCCCCTCGCAGGCTCGAGACTTTCACCACATCCCCGTTGGCAATGCCGCGCTTGGCTGCATCAACCGAATTCATCTCACAAGGCTCTCGTCCGGCAATATTGGAGCGAGCGCTCGTCACAGGATTGAGCTGGCTGTGCAGTCGGGCGCCGCTCTTGGGACTCACCAGTTCGAGCCAATCGCCTAAGCCTTCCTTGCGTTCCTCCTGAGCCTGAGCGTCCTGACCATGCACGCTGGTCTGATCCGCTGCAAAAGGCGGAATCCACGTTGGATGTGCCGGAGCATCCGCATAGTGAAGCGCTTCAATGCGTTTGGAATAGATCACAATCTTGCCGGACTCCGTCCGCAGCGGGTGCGCTTCAGGATCAGCTCTGAAGTCCGCAAACGCTGTAAAGCGGGTTTCTGCCGGATTCTGCGCGTAGAGGTGAACACCATTCTTCACGAAATCAGCAAAAGCCGGCAGCTCCGCATTCTGCGCTGCCCCAGCGGCTGCGGCCTCTTCGTAGAGCCTCTGAATCCACCCCGCTTCATCCAGACCCTCGGTAAAAGCGTCTCCCAGTCCCAAGCGTTTGGCGAGTTCCGAATAAATCTTATAGTCGCTTCGTGCTTCTCCGACGGGATTGATCACCTGACGCATGAAGACGATGCCGTCGTTGGTAGACGTTCCAATCGGCGAAATGTCGTTTCGCTCCAAGGTCGTCGCCGCAGGCAGAACGATGTCTGCATGACGTGCCGTCGCGCTCCAGAAGGCATCCGTGACAATCACCGTTTCCGGACGGCGCCAGGCCGCTTCGAGTGCTCGTGTATCAGGATGATGCGCAAAGGGATTCCCGCCCGACCAGAAGACCAAGCGGATATCGGGATATTCAATGCGGCTGCCGTTCCAATCAATCACTTTGCCCGGGCAGGCAAGTACGTCAGCCATACGCGCCACCGGAACGGCACGGCTGCCCTTCCAGGGTACGGCGGACTGCCAAACTGCCTTTGGACGAGCAGGAATCTGTCCCAGAACGGGACCTTTGCCAACCGGCCAGCCGCCGCTTTCATAGTGATATGAAACCCCAATGCCGCCGCCGGGAAGACCGATCTGTCCGAGAGCACAGGCGAGCGCAACCGCCATCCAGGGCGGCTGTTCCCCGTAGCGGGCACGCTGCGGCCCCCAGCCGAACATGATCATGGAACGGTGTTCGGAAAGCTCTCGAGCAAACGATTGAATTTGCTGAGCAGGAACTCCACAGCCGATTTCAGCCCATTCCGGTGTCTTTTTCACACCGTCTTCCGTCCCAAGGATGTAGGCCTCCATTTCATTCCAACCCGTCACGCAGTTCGCAAGGAAAGCGCGGTCGAGTCGATTTTCTGTGATGAGGACATACATCATGCCGAGCATCAGCGCAGCATCTGTCCCAGCCCTTACCGGCATCCAGCGGCTGCCGACAACATCAGCCGTTTTAGGCCGAAGCGGATTCACCGCAATCGTACGGATACGCGGATGGTCCTTCAGTTTGCGGATTTCAGCGATGCCCTGATGAAGCGTCGTTGCCCAGTCGATATCGTTGGTAATCAGGGGATCGCATCCCCAAAAGACAATGCGCTCGGTCTTTTCCTTGATGACCGGCCAAACGGTGGGCTTAAAGAGTTTCCCGCCGACGGCATACGGAAGGATGGTCGAAATTGCTGCGGTGGAGTAGCTGTTGCCGGTCTCAACCCATCCGCCCAAAAGAGAGAGCAGCCGCTGCATCAGCGCAATGGCGTTGTTCACCGAACCGGTTGACTTCCATCCATAGCTGCGGCCCCAGACGGCCGAAGGACCGTAAGTCTCATAAATGCGCCGCAATTCGCCAGCCGCTAAATCTAAAGCCTTGTCCCATGAAACAGGTACGTATTCATCCGCACCGCGCCCGGCACGAGAGGCTGACCCCTTTTCCAAATAACTCCGCCGCACCATTGGTGTTTGAATGCGGGCGGAAGAATATGGGTGCTCTACTAAGCTCGAAAGGTTTGGGCTCGGCGCACGATCACCCTCAAACGGGCGTACAGCAACAAGCCTGCCGTCTTTGGTTTTGGCGTAGAAAAGCCCCCAATGAGAGGCGGTCAGCACTTCTCCGTCCGGAAGTGCTTGGAAAAATGATCTTGGGAGGCTTGAAGTCTCGGGGCTGCTCATGACGAAACAATTCGACGATAGGAATATCTGGCATTTTAGGATCGACTGGTACTTTCCCGAATGTCAACCTGAACAACCTTTAGCCCTACTCATAAACCTTCGATAAAAAGCGCTCCCCTTAAACCGTCCGTAAGAATGGTGCAGTGACTGGCATCGGGAAAGATCCTATGCGAATCGGAGAGCGGCATGAGACAATTGAATTCACCCGCTTGGTTGATTACCTAGCAGTGCCCGGCCATGATCCGGAATAAGCGCCAGCGCCAATCAATGTGGGTACTGGGAGGATGAGCATGTCATCTCCTTTCAAACTGATTGCTGTTTTGATTGCAGCAGGATTTTGTGTGCCCGCAGCTTTTGCTGCTGATGCAGTTACCTCTGCTTCCGTTGTTCCCGCGGCACAAAAAACTCAAGACGGAGCCGTGCTCGAAGGCACAAAAACGCTTGCTGCCAAGGGCGGCGACAGGCTTCCCGACAATGTCGATGCCGTTACGTCTGCTTCGGTCGTTCCGGTTCAGTATCGCCAAACGGATTGGAAGCCGAGCGGCTTCACGGACGCTAAAGACAAAAAACGTGCGCTTTTCATTCTTGACGATCCTCGTCACGAATCGGTCACCTATGATCTTTGCGTCACCGCAATGAAGTTCTTTGAAGAAAAAGGCTTTGAAGTTGAACTTCGTGACCTCATTGCCAACAAATTCAATCCGCTCATTACTACTCGCGAAGAGTTCTATCACGCCAAAGACGGATTTGGGAAAACACCTGCGGATGTGCTCACAGAGCAGGCTTTCGTCAAGAAAGCCGATCACATCATCTTTGTTCAGCCCAACTGGCAGGACACCGATCCGATGTTCACCAAAGGCTATAAGCTCCGAGTGTTTTCGAAGGGATTTTCTTATGACGACGGTCCGAAGGGACGCGTCGGTCTGCTTCCCGGCAAGACCTTCTACACAATTATGAACGCCGGCTGGCTCGGCATGGGGCAAGGCATGAGCGGCGATTCGCTCAACAAAAATCCCCAGGAATGGGAAACCTGGATGTTTGCAATGCGAGTCGTTGACGATGATGCTGCCGTCGGCAAGGACATGAAGAATCTCGGCCGCTTTGTGAACGATCGGACACCTTCAAACCTTGATCCGAACTACGGCGAAAAAATCGAAGCTTTGCGTGCAGTACTAAGAAAACACCTGGCACGTGATTTCAACCTTTAATTGCTGGCGCACTGAAGTACTCGCTTCTATAGAGGCGAGTACTTTCTCTCTTTCAGTAGCTTAGAAATATTGTTAATCCTGAATTATTACAGGCAATATCCCATAAAGTGAATTGTCAAGCACTTCATTTATCGAGGGTCAAAAACACTTTCAAACGATTATGATTAAGTCAATAATAAAATTCACCTTCTACGAAAAATCAAAAAGACTTTAAACAAGTTCTTATCATCTTTATATTGTCAGTTAACATATGAACATCAACTTCGCCGCCTGAGCAATCAACCACAGGTCTCTTCCCTTTGGCCCTACGAGAGAAATACCAATAGGGGCCCCATTAATTGTTCCCAGAGGCAAAGAAATCCATGGGAATCCCGACAAACCGCCATGACAAAGGCACATGCTCACTTTCTGCCGGAATCTTTCCACGAATGTTTCACTCGCACCAACAGGAATCCCCGCATCCGGCATTGTCGGCAAAATTGCTAATCCATCGTCTTTCAACAAGTCAGTCAAATGAGCACGGCATTCTGCTTGGATTTCCCGTTCAGGCGATAAATCCTCCACATGCCATTGTTTAGCCAATATAAAACGCTCTCTTACCCCTGGCCCCAATACTGGGTGATACGTCTCAATAAAGCTCCCGTCACTCTCCCAGGCCTCGGCAGTTTGTAATTTACGAAACGCCAGGAAGGTTCTCTCTAAGCCCTGCGGGGAGAACTGTCCTGATGCAGGGCTACCAAAGAGACCTACCGCAGCCTCATAAGGTTTCTTAAGCGCCTGTTGGACTTTATCGCCAAATAATGTCCAAATATCATCGACAAAAATCAAACGAGGCTTAGTGTCTTCAGGATTGGCATCCTGCCCATAAAGCACTGCTGCAACCTTCTCAAAGACCTCCATTCTGCGAGCAAAAAAGCCTACTGTGTCAAAGGATTTGCTCAGCGGCTGGCAATGATCCAATGCGGCACGCCCAACGGTAGGGCGAAGGCCGATGACCCCGCATTGACTGGCCGGACAACGGATTGAACCACCGGTATCCGACCCCAACGCAAAGTCTACAAGCCCGCAAGACACTGCCGAGGCCGAGCCCGACGAAGATCCTCCCGTATACCGATCCGGTGCGCCGCCGTTAATTGGAGCACCAAAATGGAAATTTGCGCCCTGCATCGAAAAGGCCAGCTCATCGGTGATGGTTTTACCTTGAAATTCTGCACCAGCAGCCAGAAGTTTTTCCACACAGGACGCAGTTTTTTGCTTGATACCTTGTAATGCGAGAAACGTGGGATTACCCGCACTGGTTGGATAACCAGCTACATCGAAGATGTCCTTCACGGCAAAAGTGAGTCCAGTTAATGGACCTTCTTTGGCATGCGGAACAGGCACTTCGGGATATGGCATAAAGCATCGAGCAGACAAACGATCGTACATGCGACCCCCAATTGTCATTAGACAATGACAGAAATAAGTAACTCTCATGCTTTCTGGTTGAAAAAAGAGGAAGGAATGACTCACTTCGTCCTATTTTCAGCTGTTGCCGCTACCGTCCAGCGTTAGATATCAAAAATCTCTTCTAACTTATCGCGCTGAGTGGCGTATTCCGGATGTTCGGATAAGACCACCATCAGCTTCAACCGAGCCTTAGCAGCTGAAATTTCACCGGCAGCAGCAATACCTACACTGCGAGTATCGGTAACGGAACCCGGATAGCCATAGACATCGAGAACACGCCCTCCCGGAGTACGAGTTGTCAAAATCACGGCAATGCCTTTTTTTATTGCATCAGCAATTCCTGGAACCATGGCCGGCGGCACATTGCCGCGGCCAAAACCCTCAATCACAATCCCCTTGACGCCCTGATTCACTGCAAAATCCACATAATCGCGAGTCGAGCCAGTCATACACTTAATCAAATCCACACGAGCTGTGAGCGCCTGCGGATGGAAACGTTTTACGCCCAGCACCATACGGCGCCAAACGATGTGATCAATATCCACATAACCAATCGGGCCCCACCACGGCGACTGGAAGGTAGCAGGATTCGCCGAATGAGTCTTCATAACGTCGCCGGGAGCCTGCAGTATTTCATCCAAGCACACCATGACACCCATACCAACGGCTTGAGGTGAAGCCGCCGTTTTGACCGAACAATAGATGTTGTAGGGACCATCGGGGCTTATATCGCTTGCACCGCGCATTGCCGCCGTGCAAACCACAGGCTTTTGACTTTTCGCCGTGATGTCAAGGAAAAATGAAGTTTCTTCCAAAGTATCCGTGCCGTGCGTCACTACCACGCCTGCGACATCATCACGCGCCAGGAGTTCTTCAATCTTGCAGTGCAGATCCCACATATTTTGCGGAGTCATGCCTGGAGAAGCGATATTGGAAAACTGCACGAATTCCAGGGGGGCTATATCGCCCAAACCCGGCACGGCATCGGCCAAGTCCTTGCCCGAGCAAGCCGGCACCAACCCGTGTTTTTCTTTGTCATACTTCATGGCAATCGTGCCGCCGGTTGCCACCACTACTACTTTCTTATCAATCATCTTGTATTAACTCCAGAGAATTCCAAACTGCAGCCCGCCTCTGCCCTAATCCGGCTAAGTCGGACTGCAGCGCAAGTTACTAAAGGAAAGCCAAGCAAGCCGTAATGATGAAAGCCACTAAGCAGCCAAAGAGAATCGATGGACGCTGGAAAGCGTTTGCTCCCTTCAAGTCGCTGCCCGGGATTACCGGAATCACCGTCGACAAAGCAGCTACCGGACCGCCCGTCAAGAAGTACTGAATGAGCGAGCATCCAGAAGCCGCAGCAAAAGCCGAAGCGAAGGGATCCGCACCAGTCTGCAGGGTCACCTGTAAGAAAGGCACCAAAACCGCCACCGAAGCAGCATAGGACTGCGTCATGAAGCCCGTTAAGAAAGCTACCGCAAAGAGAATCAGGACGGGCTGTACCGAGAGCACCGGCGAGACAAAATCAGAGACCGTCTGCACCATGCCAATTTCACGAATCACAGTGGACATGAATAGGAAGCCGATCGTAGCCACCAACGGAGTAGCAATCAGGGAAACACCTTTCATCATGTCGAGCTCGGCCTGTTTCGGGCTGGCGTGCGCCAGCATCATGGTGACAATGGCTGCAGCCATACCTACCAGAAAAATCGGCAAACCACAGATAAAGCCAATAACCAACACGAGGAAGGGGAAGAACGCTTTCCACGAGGTGGTCGAGTATTCGCGATTTTCGATTTCCTGTATGATACGGGCCTTTTCCGCCGCATCAATCTTGATGCCGCGACGACGCATGTCAGCCGTCGCACGGATTGCGGAGAGCACGAAGATGGAACCGGCAGCAATAAAACCCAAGACATTGAAGAGGCCGTAGCCAATGCCTGCAGTCGCCAAAATTGCAACCTGCGTGGGGTGAGTGAAGCCCGCTAAGTTGCCAATATGGCCAGCGTGGGCAATCATACCGGCCGATTGGTTGGGACGTACCCCCAAACGCACAGCTGCCGGACCACAAATCACGGCCGTGATCACCGGTTGCGTAAAGCCCGTCAAGGCACCTATCACACCGGCAGCCACACCACCCGCACAGGCTACACCGACACCGCCGCCCCATTTATTGCCGAGACGAACGATATCGCGAATGATCACGTCCAAAAAACCCGTGGCCTGCATAATGCCGATAAAGAGCAAGATACCCGTCATATCGGCAATCACTGGATTTAAGCCAGAAACGATCATCTTGGTGACGGTCATACCGGTTCCGCCTGCCATAGGGAATCCAGCAATTAATGCTGAAATGGCCGCCCCCACAATAGCGGTCATATAGATAGGGGTTTTACCGGTAATCATTAAGATCAGCGTTGCCAGCATGCATAGCTGGGCAATTATGTGCGCTGTACTCATTGCTCTCTCCTCTTGTTAGAAAAAGGTTTGATTACTCATTGAAAACAATGAGTAAAGCAAACACTTTCGTACTAACTACAGTCTAGAAAAGAGAGCTTGCTCAGCCATAAACGAAAAACGCCTGCTCATTAGAAAAAAGTTGCCGAAAGATTGCAATGCATTACAAGTCCACGTTTTCGTCACGCAGATCCCGAAAAACATAGCCCACACCTGAATAAGCTGATATCAAACCACCTTCTAGGCCTGCTTCCTCAAACTTTCGGCGCAAACGTGCAAAAGCTACACGCAGGTACTGCACCTCTCCAATGCTCTCCGGTCCCCACACTTTCCTCAAGAGTTCAACGTGCGTGTGAATAACGCCTGGATCCTTGAGCAAAATAGCCAACAGTTGAAATTCTGTATCGGCAAAATGAACTTCCCTGCCGGCAATCAGAACCTGTCGTTTTTCCACGCAAAGAGTAATAGGGCCGTTCTCATACTTGTGATAATTTGTTTCCACGCGAGCTTTACTTGAGCGATGCAATATGGCACGAATACGAGCTAAAAGTTCTTCCATGGAGAAGGGCTTACAGACGTAGTCATCTGCCCCTAAATCAAAACCACGCAATTTGGATGCTGAATCAGTTTTGGCGGTCATAAAGATCACTGGGACATCCTTTTTTTCTCTCAACCGCCGTGCGCATTCAAAGCCATCCATCTCGGGCATCATGACATCAAGAATCACAAGATTAGGCTTGACCGGGGCTTTGGCATACACCTCCAATGCGCGGATGCCATCAGCAGCGCTCATCACGTCATAACCCGCGCGCTCCAGATTGGCAAGCACTAAACGGCGAATCATGGATTCATCATCCACTACCAAAATCAAGGGCCGTACCTCGGTCATCGCCAACTCCTTCAGTAAGGCAAAACAAGCGTAAATTCAGTGCCAACGCCCACTTCACTTGCCACTGAAATAGTGCCTCCGTGAACATCAACAATGCCTTTCACAATAGCAAGTCCCAAACCAGTTCCGCCGCGCCTCCGTGCAATACTCATGTCGGCTTGAAAAAAGTGTTCAAAAATATAAGGCATTTTGCTTTTTGCAATCCCTACTCCATTGTCTTTCACCCGAATTGCCACCCAATCCCCTTCTTTAGTAACGGTTACATGCACGCATGGATCTGCACCTTCACGGTGGTAACGAGCCGCATTATTAAAGAGGTTAATGAATACCTGTGTTATGCGTTCAGGATCAAAACGGAAGCATTCTGCTTCGGTATCAATACTTCGAGTCACGGTTATGGGATAACGGGCGTTCACAATCTTGGCAGCACGATCAATGGGCGTTGCAATATGCATGATTCGTCTTTGCAGCTGAACCTTACCTTCCTCTAACCGAGAAATATCAAGCCAGTCATCAACAAGGCTGCGCAGCCGAAAAGCTTCGTCCTGCATATCCTGCAGAATCTGGGAACGCTCTTCTTCTCCAATGCCAATTTGCGTAGCCAGAGTTTCTGCCTGAAGACGCAAAGCCGTAATCGGAGTTTTTAACTCGTGAGCAACCACCGAAATCAAGCGGTCCTTGATCTGCTCAACCTGAACATCCTGAGAGACATCTCGAAACACGATACCCATCGAAGGCTGCAAACCGTTTTTTTCTTCGGCACGGATATTGAAGGTGATAGCAACTAAAGTGCGCTCCGATTCTGTTGCATGAGGAATGCTGGTCAAACGATAGATTTCATCGCAAGCAAAAGATGTAATTTGAGGTTGCAATGCTGTTTTGGCATCCATTTTTTGCATTCCAGGAGCCAAACGAATCACGAAAGCAGATTTAAGCAGTGGCATCAAATATGGCCGCGGATGCGATGGGAGATCTAACCCCAAAATCGTGCTCAGGCAATCATTATGCTTCAGCAGAAGTCCATCGTGGTCTAGAATCGCCACACCTTCCGCCATAGAAGAAAATACTTCTTCGAGCATACGGTGCTGATTAGCAATGGACTGCAGCAATTGTTGATTGGAAAGAACCACTCCAAGCGAGCTCGCCAAAAGGTTTAGTCCGCGTAATGCTTCGGGATCATTTTCCACAGTGTGAGACGTTGCAAGCCACCCGAGAAGCCGTTTTTCAGCCAAAATGGGAATTAAGCATCGCTGCAGCGTCTCAGCTGAAGGTTCGGAATTTTGTTTTTTGGGTACAAAGTAGAGTTCTTTAAGCGACAAAATTTCTCGAATACGAACGATAGTTTCTTCAATGGATTTTCCTGCAGCTTGATTCAAAGGTGTCAAAAGCTTTTGCAGTGCCGAAAGTTCTGAATTACGCTGTAAAAGCGTTTCAGTACGGCGAGCAACTTCCTGCTCCAGGTTGACATTTAACTGTTGCAGACGTTTTTGACTGTTGATCACAACCCCAGCCACCTTGGCAAAACGCTCAGCGATTTCCAATAGTTCCGTGGGGCCTTTATGCTTAAGCTGCAAGGGCACCGGAGGTTTGCGCCCGGAACGTGTGAAGTCCTCAATCATGTCGGTAAGGTATCCAACCGACAAAGACAACGGCCGACTAGCCAAAAAACCAATCACAAACACGCCAAAAAGCGCTGCCACAAAAAGAAAGCCGGAAGCAAACACCACAGAGCGCATCTGCCGGTCACGATCGGCTTGCATTTGATCAACCACTAGCAGCCAATCTGTGTCTGGCACTGGCACATACGCATGAATGACGGCTATATTGCGTGTTCCTGGTGAGGTCCAAGTCGTTGTATATCCCTGAGTACGCTCCCTAATTTCGCTTTGGGACATGTCCAATGCATGCGAACCATGCTGATTAGAGATTATGACACTGCCCCTACCGTCAAACAAAGTTCCAATCAAACCCGCATCGGATACAGCCCGCCAGGCCGAGGAAAGCCAAAAAGTGTTTTGCACCTCAATGGCAAGATAGCCATGCCATTGTGGTGAATCAACGGGAATAGAAACAAAAACATACTGCTCATGGATACTTTGTTCTCGAGCTTCTGGAGAAAGCAATGACTCGTATTGTCCCGGGACCTTTTCGAGATGCAGGGATACAGCAGGTGCAAAACGCTGAATTTTCTGCAGTACTCGCTGCCAAGCAACAGAGCTGGGATCTTGGGAAGGGAAATCGTCTAAAGCTCCCTCGGCGATGATGCCTAAGTTACGATAGCGCGTCGCAATGGAGTCCGCCGTCGCCTGGGCAAGCGAGATCTGCCGTTCATCGAGCAGTCGAATGGTTTCCCTAGTATAAGTAAGTTGAACAACTAAAAAGAAGGCCAGTACAAAACTCACTGTCCAACCCAGAGTGCTGGTCAAAATATTGCGAAAACTCTTTGGATCAACGACTTTTTCCGCAAAATCCGAAGGGTGATAGTTCTCATTTAAATCCTTCGGAAATAGTGAAATCTCTTCATAACGATAAGTCTCACTGAGCACCCCGCGGGGGCGTGCAAGAAAATGCCGCAAGATCGTACATCGAAAGAAAACACGTCGCCAATCCATAAACTCAATTCCACAGGGTCGATCGCAATAGTGTTTGTCACTATGTGAACCTTACCTCTTATCACACTTGATCGTTGGTTTTTTTAAGCCATCGGCATCAATGCTTTGTGAAGGCAAGCATTAATTAGGGTGTCTTTGCCCCTTTAACGGGTTAGTCAGTGCTTATCATTGATGGTTGGAAGATACTCAAAGGATTAAGCACCCTCCTTTTTCTTGAATAAACTCATGGTCTCCTCCGCTTAAAGATCGTTATGGCATTCGAATACGAAAATAATGCAATTGACAGCTCACCAGATTGATTACATTATTACATCAGCTATCGTTGACTTCAGACCACGGCCTTTGGTTCTTCGATTCATCGGTAAACGTGTATTCTTAATATTAAAGCAACACTATTGTTTAGTTTCAGTAGCCTTAACTTGAATATCATTTAACCTCACAACAATAAATGCATCGTTTCTTCATTCGTATTTCTACCTGTCAATATTGCATAGAATTCCCATGATAAAAAAACAAAATTTAGATCGGATTTTATTGCGGATTACTATTATCTCTGACCGATTCAACATTCTTGGCAAAAAAAAAACGGCGCCCATTGACAATAAAACAGCCGCAAACGTTTGGCTTTAATTATTTACACAAGAATATTTTGTTAATATATATAATTATCTTAAGAAAACGATATAGTAAAGTAGGCTCCATTCAAAAAGAATCAGAAAAAAATCAATATTTGTTGCTGTAAAAAATGCTCAATTGGATTGTAAAATTATAGTCCCCCTTGAACATCATCTAACATGAGGTCTGCATCGCAAATGAAGATGACTGCTTCTTACTTTCGCATAAATTGAGTTCGCTCCTTTGCACCTTCTGGTGTATTGGCAAAGCTATACCAATATTTGCCTTCCTTCTCCGTGCCGTAGAGCTTAATGAAACACCAAGGCTTCGGCTCAGCATATAGAGCCTCGACATCTTCGAGGCATTCATTCAGCCGCAGTGCTCGAACAAGTGCATTGCGAGCGGCAGCACGAATCATGCGGTTGCGCCAGCGCTTTTCTAGTTTTTCTGAGATGTGATTGCTGTTGCAGCAAAAAAATGGACCAATGGGTGTGTGACGTCGAGACCGAGACATCTGTGTGTATTCTCCTGACAAAACTCGGCAGCAAGAGATATCCAAGAGCTTTTCTGCCATCTTTCCTTAACTTCATCATAAAACCGCGTGCGTCGCCATTCGTCGCATCGAGGAACTATGATGGGTTATCGGATGAATTGAATGATGTTCTCCCGATGTCCGTTTATTAAGTGCTTTGGAGTGCTCTATGACTGCTGCTACTGAAGATACGTTTGTCGATCTGCTCTGCCGCATCCCGAATTCCGACCGCAAAGAGCTGCTTGCGCTTTGGACCGTCTTATCGGAAGTCGGTGAATCGAGAGCAGCCTTCACTGCGGCTGCAAATTGGCTTCTGCCAGCCTTGAATGCTGCCGAACTTCCAAAGAGCAACATTGATGAGCAAATGCTTGACTCCTGGCAACCCAATGAACCAGATACCCTGTGGCATCTTCCCGCGCATCTTCAAAACGTCGTCCTAGCGCGCATTACTGCGAACGCCCGCATCTTGATTGTTGACAAGATACGAGGGTTCATCAGTCAAAATGACTGCCGTGAATTCCTTGATAAATATGCTCACCTTTTCCATGCCGCTCTTCCGCCCAATGGCACAGAAAGTGCCTTTGGACTTTTCCGCAGCGCACTCCGACAACTCATGGACGTCAGCGATTGTTTAATCCCATACGTTGAGGATCAGCTCCCGCAGTATCGCATCCGGTTTATTACGAAACCCGCATCAGCCGCCATCAAAGAGCTTGATTTCATTTTCAGAAAAATCGGTGCAAGTACGCATCGCAATGAAGATGAACTCATCGTTCGCGAACGACGTCTTGAACACGATGCATTGGTCCGCATTCTTGCCAGTCTGGCTGCTCGCTATGAAAAGGAACTGCAGATCGCAGAACTTCCCGACGCCGAAAAAACAAAAGAATTCCAAGCCCCATTTTTGCCATTCAGCTTCGCCGAAGCCATGCAGTTATTTGGCCGGTCAAACAGCTTAAATAATAGTAAGAAGCTTGATCTTTGGGAAAATATTGCTGGCATTGAAGGAGATAAATTTTGCAAACTATAGATTAAGTTGAGGCGAGATGAATATCTCTAAATTAATAAATACAATGTAATTCAAGTCACTTTAAGTTGCATGCTCTCATTAAGTTTCCCTCTAAAAGAGACATGATTAACGAGATCAACTGATCTACGTAAAATAAATTCTGGAAATACCCTCAAAAGTCGTAAGGGCGAGCTCAATAATGCATTTCTGTAGGGGTCAAGATTTGTCCGCTAGGGGGCAACTTACTTGACTGTTGACAAAAGTGGTATAAAACTAATCTAAAGTAGTCTATTAGTTTAGTAGACATACGAGGGATTGCTATGGAAGCGATTACATCTCTTAATACCAAAATATCTGTCACGGACAAGGAGTTGTTCGTGAAAACAACTGAAGCTCTTGGTTTGACGCCCTCTGGCGCCATCAAAATCTTTGTCCGTATGTTTAACCAGTGCGGGGGTTTTCCATTTGAAGTTCGTACGGTCCCGTTAGTGAACTACAACAATCCGAACATCCTCAAGCCGGAAATCCGCAACGAAAACGTTGTGTTGCCCGCCTCGTGGCGTGAAGACGACGACTACGATCATGACGATGCGAAGTGAAACAACACCTCAGCCTTATAAGGTCTGGCGCATTCCATTTGCCTTTGACGATCAACCAGATGTTTTCAAGTTCCGCCCCGTCATCTTCGGCGGCATAGGTCAAGGCGGCGTGCAACTTATGCTTTTGTCTGTCAAGGTCACAACGCATCCACCTAAACAGGGTATTGAAGGAGAGAAATCCCATTGCTCGACTGGCAGGCTGCCGGCTTAAGCAACCCCTCCACGGCTCGTTGCAGTAAAACGATTTTGGCGCCTTTGTCGGTGTTGGTCGGCCAACGCAAATATGGAAAACTATCGCAAAAAGACCAATTAGCGGTGCGAGCTGCCTTAGAAAAAGCTGATTTCACCCAACCCGGATTCCCCGTAGAGGTGCATTAATTCTTTGCTCGATTTTCGTTGTTGTTTTCAGCATCAACGCCTGTGCCGAAAACTTGGCGTAAATAGGGAAACCCGCCGAATCCAAAATACGGAGGGTTTCATTGTTATTAACGAGTGACTATGAAGCCCAAACTCCCGAAGACTAGCTCCGGGAGCTCCTGATCTGACGCATAGTCGACCTATTTATTCTTCCTAATCCCTGGTCTTTCTCTATGTACACGGATGCTGATGGGCGTACCTATGTCTACGTCTATCGCAATCGCTGGGATCCGGAAAAGAAACAGTCACGCATTGAGAAACGATGCCATGTCGGGCGTTTGGATCCGCAAACTGGGCAGGTCCATATCGGGTGCAAATTCCTCACGAATAACCCGGAATACGCCGGCAAGTTTTGGCTTTACGACAATAATCAGCTCATTGAACAAGAGCCGTTTGAGCAGCCGAATACGGACAACGAACCGTTTGCCCAACAATTCTTTGACGAAGGCCTTCATACAGCTGCGTTATCTGAAAGCCAATAAACCAACTGATCGCAACGGTTGGAAAACAAAAGAGATCCCGAAGAAAATCCGAGATCTCTTTACCCTGCTAGGTTTGCCCTTGCCCCCGCGGGTGTTCCGGGACTAGGTGCATCCCCGGGAGTTGAGGTTCAGAATACAGATGGCAATCCAAAAGAATTGAATACATTTTAATGAATGTATATTAACTGCCCGCCATTAACCTTAAATAAGGTTCCCCGCAGCCTGACGACCTAACAATCGAAAACCGCCTGCACCGAAATGCAAGCGGTCCCGAAAAGTCTGCGCTTCTACAGCAGCAGCGCAGACTCAATTACTTTTGGGCAATCGTCCGATTAGAAAACCGGGATCACGCCGCCCTTGTACTTTTCTTCAATGAACTTCTTCACTTCAGGAGACGTAATGGCTGCCTTGAGTTTCTGGAACTCGGGCTTTGCTTCATCACCGTCGCGAACGACTACAACGTTGCCGAAGGGTGAGGACTTCGCTTCAAGCGCGATGGAATCATGCGCAGGATTGAGGCCGGCCTGAAGTGCATAGTTGGCATTAATCACAGCTGCAGCCACATCATCGAGCGAACGCGGGAGCTGAGCCGGTTCAAGCTCATAGAAAGAAAGCTTCTTGGGATTCTCAACGATGTCCACCGTCGTCGCAAGGAGCGTCGCATCTTTCTTCAGCTTGATGAGACCGGCGTTTTCAAGAACCTTGAGCGCACGGCCTTCATTGGTCGGGTCGGACGGTACGGCAATGCGAGAGCCAGCCGGGATATCGGCCACGTTCTTAAACTTCTTCGAATAAACGGCCATCGGTTCAAGATGAACGGAGACGAGGATCTTGAACTTAAAGTTGTGCTGCTTCACAAACTCTTCAAGATAAGGAATCGTCTGGAAGTAGTTGGCATCCAAGTCCTTCGAATCCAAAGCGAGATTGGGCTGAACGTAATCGTTAAATTCAACCACTTCAAGCTTTACGCCCTCTTTTTCAAGCTGAGGTTTGATGAAGTTGACGATGTCCGCATGGGGCACTGGCGTCACACCGATACGGATGACTTTATCAGCAGCGGCAGCGCCGGCTGAAAAACCGAACGCCAGAACAGCTGCGGCAGCAGCGCCGGTAAAAGTACGCGTAATGAGATTGGCAATCGACATTTGAGGTTCCTTTGAATTTGTTTCCTGCAGACTTTCGACAGATCGGCATCACGAAACTGTCAATGTTCTGCAGTCATTTGCATTTTGAATTTGACCGCTGGTTCATTCTGCAGTCCGGGTGATGACACCCATTCGGTCGACTGAGAAAACCTTTCTCGGAGCTGCGGTTGCCGGGACCCCTCGGGCGGCGAACAGCTCTCTTCTTTAACTCCGCAGGCGCGGAATCTGTTTTTAACGGTCTTTATGTCCTGTCCTTGGCTTTTTAGTACCCCTCGGGCGCGTCGGGCATGGGTTCATACTAGCCTCGCAAAAGACAAATTGGGGGTGTGATGCCAATATCACACCCCCATTTTGAAAACTCTCCTGCGGTATTACCAGCCGAGGTTCGGCTTTCTTCGTAGACAGCTGACGCGGCTTTAAAGCACTGCGCCTTCCGCCTCTTCTGCTTTTACGGGTTTAAGCACCTTCACGAACCAGTTAACCACCCGTTCGATGACGGGTTTTTGGAACCAAGGGAGATCACCGTGCTGAGCGTTGTCAACTAAAACATATTCAGCATCAACGTTCTTTGCCTTCAGTGCGCGGAAGAGCTTTGCGCTCTGCGTCGGGCTCACGAGCGGATCCTGCGCGCCGTGGAGGATGAGGAACGGAGGCTCTGATCCGTCAACGTGACCCAATGGGCTGGCGGCCAACGCAGCCTTCCGGTCAGCCATGATCGAAGCTCCCGGATAGGTTCTGAAAGCAGGACCGTTCACCAACAGCGCCTCAGTAGATGCAGGCGATTCATGCACCTTATCAATTTCAGGACCAAAACCCTCGCCGATAGTTGTCAGATCTGACAGTCCGTAAATGGTGACTGCCGCCTGAACATCGGACGAAACATTAAGCCAATCGCCTTTATCAAACTGTTTTTCTCCGTTGGTGACGCCGGTCATCTGCGAGAGGTAGCCGCCGGCAGAATCCCCCAAAACACCGATTCGAGCCGGATCGATGCCGTATTCAGCTGCATGTGCACGCAGGTAACGCACTGCAGACTTTGCATCCTCAAGAATGGCAGGGAACTTATCGGGCACCACGCGGTATTCCGCTGCAGCTACAACAAACCCTGCGTTGGCAAGCGCGCGCCGCATTTCAGAAAACTTTTCATGGTCCGCCGATGTGAAGCCGCCGCCCGGAAAATAGATCACCGCCGGCTTCTTCACCTTCGTGCGGGGAATTTCAAGCGTCATACGAAGCTGGCGAACAGTGCGGGTCGACTTAATCTGAGAATAAATAACGCCGGAAATCATGTCGATGCGCGGGACTTTCCCTTCAACATGGATGACCTCGGCACCTTCGGTCCAGCCAGCCAGTTTCGCAGAGTCTGCATCCGCGGCCAGTACTGAAGAAGCAGCGATCGTCAATGCGGAGAGACCGAGAACAGCAGCTGCGGCAGTATGAAAAACTTTCTTCATGGTTCGTTTAGTCCTGATTATTGTTCTAAAAAAGCTTGAATCGTTGCGAAAACCATCAGCTGCATCTTGCCGCAGAAAATTGGCCTCTCAAGCGGGCAACAGCAATGAACGGTCCAACATCCCGAAATCATGCACAGCAACAGAGCTGTGCCGCTACGACCCGGGGGATGAGGCTAAGCCGAAATCAAAATTCCAAATGTCGTCCAGTCAACACTTCCAGAATGGAATCTTTTTCGAGCGCTGAAAGCGGCACCGGCGGCTTGGGGTCATCAAGATGGTCACCGAGCATCTTCTGATACCAGTTGACGTCGTGCCATGCTCCGTTCTTAAAACCCGCCTGAAGATAGGTGCCGACGAGTTTGAATCCCATACGCTTATGCAGCCGATCACTAGGCGGATTGGGAGACGTTACGCAGCCGAAAACAGACAAGACCCCCTGAGCCTTGAGAAGCGTCATCAGGCGGCTGTAAAGCCCTCCGCCCAAACCGCAGCCCACTGCGCTCTTGGCGAGATAAACCGAAAGCTCAGCGTTCCATTGATACGCCGCTCGTTCCATATGACGGTGGGCATAGGCATAGCCCATGCAGCGCCCATCCTCTTCGGCGACAATGTAGGGATAAAAGCCGGCAATGGTGCGAATGCGTTCGGCGAATTCTTCTGTTGTCGGCAGCGTGTATTCAAACGTAATCGTTGAATGAATATATTCGGAGTAAATCTGCAAAAGCGCAGGAGCATCTTCCGGCACAGCCAGGCGATAGTGCATGAGGACACCTTAAAGAAAACAAACATGCAGCTTTTGAGTTTATCGGGTGCTGCAAGGCTCATCCTTAGACAATGTCCTCAAGTCTGTGAGCTGCGGCTCAAGGATATGCGGCATGATCAGGCAGATTTCTTCCGGCTGAGCTATGTTTAGCGTCTCAAATGTCACCCGTACTCTTTGCATGGCCAAACGTAAGACCACCCCGCTTGACGACGCCGCTACTGATTCGATTTTTGATGTTTTAGGCACGACGCCCGACGAAGCTTCCGCATCTTCGGAATCATCATCAGTGCCGTCTGAAACTGCAAGGCGCTCACTGGAACCCCTGCCCTTACGCTCAGTTTCGTCTGCTGCTGTGCCGCCGGCAAATTCAAAAAGCCCTGCTCGAAACACAAAAGCCGACACAGCTCCTCGGACCCCAAAGGCACCGCAGGCCTCTAAATCGATCAAACCGCCGAAGACGCCGCAGCTGGAAAAATCCATCAAAGAAGAAGCGCTCGCGCTCTTTCAAAAAGGCCTGACGATTGAGGAAGTTGCTCGTGAGCTGATGCTTCCGCCTTCGGCAGTACGCGACTGGGAAGCGCTTTATCAAGACGGAAAGCTCACGAAATTCGGCAAAGCACGCATTGCCGCCGATGAACGTGAAAAGCAAGAACCTACGCTCTTTTTTAAAGCGAAATAACGCTCCCGCGGCCGCGCAAGCGCGCTGAGCTTATGCGCAGCACCATCTTGTCAATCACGCTTCAATCGGCGTTTTCTCCACCTTGCGGAATCCCCCGCGTTCACGCCAGGCTTCAATCCAGCCCGTCAGCTGCACCGTATCATCCATATCCGCTTCAAGCCGCCAAGCGCCGTCTTCGAGCTGCTGAAGCGTTTGGGTCGGATTGAATGGCGTTTCGCTTAAATTCACGGCCGTCTCTGGGTTGGTGAATTCAATCAGCAAATGAATCTTGCCGCCGTTCGAATAGTTAAAGTGGCGGGATGCAACATATTGAGAAAGTGAAAAGTCCTGCGGCCTGACGGACGGGAAGGCGGTCACCTCGGCCTCGTCCATGCGGTGAAGCGCCAAGTGACGAATATTGTTATAGCCCTCAAATTGGCAGATGAGATAAAGGCGCTGCACCTGCTGCACTAAGCCAAGCGGAGAAACCACGGCTTCGTTCTCCTCTCCGCGGCTATTATGGAATTTCACGCGAAGCTTGGAATCACGATAGAGCGCTTCACTCACGGCATTAAAGATGCGCGGTTTAATTTTGGGCGGCATCATCGGCACCGTATCCGAAACGAATGCCACTTTCTGCAGCCATTCCCGTGTTTTAGCGCTTTTGCCGTTTTCATTGAGCGCCGTTTTGGATGCACTGAAAAGCGGTTCCATTGCTTCCGTAATACAGGGCGGCAGCTGGTACTTGAGACGTTCCTGGCACAAGCGCAGAAGCAGACTCTCCTGCGGCGTGAGCGAACTTTCGTCAAGTGTGGAATCGGGTGCATTTCGGCGGTAGCCGTATGGTTTTCCGCGGCGGTCCACTTCAATATGAAAAGCTTCGCACTCCACTAGAGCAACCAAAAAGCGCTGAAGACGACGGGGCATCAAATCGATGCCCTCGGCAGCTAGCCCCTTGCGAATCTCAGTCGACGACACCCAACGATTCTTCGGAATGCGCTGCAGAACTGCAATCAGGAGGAGCACTTCGTTAATCGTTGATTGAGACTCTGCTTGATAGGACATAACCCGGCCCCTTTGCTCTGGTGGATGCTGACTGATGAATTTTAACCAAAGCTTAGTTGAGCAAAAGATCTCAATGTGAGTTTTAACTAGATTCACGAAGGCCTGGATCTGTCAGCGTTCAGCATCACGAATCAAATTCTTCGCGCGCGGCCGGCAACAGTTCCCGCTTGACCAGCCGCTTAAACTTAGTTAGTTATACTCAATCGAATATTCCATCCGCTGTGCAGAGCACTGTTCCTTTTTTCAGCAGCAGGGTCTGCAGTCCAACGTACTTTATTGCTCCTCAGCATCATCAGCGCCTGCATCAAGGCAATCGCCGATTCTTTCGGCATTCGCCTTGATAAGTCCCCTCAGCCATGCCATTGCAGGATCACGGTCAACGCGTTCGTGCCAAATGAGCCGCGCCCAGAAGGTCTCTCGTCCGCGGCCAAGCTCCGTTTGCGGATGAAGCGGCATGACCGCAATCCGGTCTTCAGACTCGAAAAGCCGCGCCGTAAGGAGGGGCAGAACCGCTACACAGTCGGTTTCTTCCAAAATGCCGGGCACAACCAAGAAGAAAGGAACTGCAATCGCCCGGTCGAGAAGCTCCTCGCCCACGACCGTTTTTTCGTCCATCGAATAAATCTCATACTGGCTGCTGCCGCGATTGGATACCTGAATCTTTCGGCAGCGGTTCACATCCTTCCAAGGGATCCGGCCGGTTTCGCGCCATTTCAGCGCAATCGGATGGTCCGGCCGCGTACAAAGCGCATAGCCCATCCGAATGAGTTTGAGCTCATGCATCCCTGCGGGGAGCTTGCGGCTCGAAGGATAGATGGCAGCATCAATTTCCCCGGATTCTAATTTTTCAAAGAGGTGATCATCGATTTGGACGAATTCCAAACCGGCACGCGGCGCAGCTTCCAAAAATCGCTTCACGAATCCCCGCATTACAGCGTACACCGCATTGTCGACGACTCCGATTCGAAATGAACGCTCGAGATCTGCAGGACGAAAGACCTCGGGCTTCACAAGCGCTCCCGCAGCGCCAAGCAGTGCACGCACTTCGGGTTCGAGTTCAAAAGCTCGCTGCGTCGGGATCAGCTGCGGAGATGACCGCAGAAAGAGCGGATCGTCAAAAACATCACGGAGCATCTTCAGCACGCGGGAAGCCGTCGAAAGACTGATGCCTTGAGCCTTCGCCGCTTCCGTGAGGCTCTTTTCCTCCACTAGCCGCAGGAAGAACATCAAGTCGCCCAAGGAAAGCTCAGTCCATTTGGGATTTGCGAAAGAACCATTGCTCAGCATCTGCAAATTGATCTCGGAAAATCGGCATTTCGTCGAAATGAGCAGCCTCGTAAACTGCTCTTCGCCTTATGGGGAAACAAGCGGCCCGCAAGGATTTCGACCAATCCGCCGCCGGCCTTTCCCCCCAAAGCCACACAAAAAGGAAACAGTAATGAAGTTCAAGTCTACCGTCATTGCGGCCAGCGTTCTCGCGGGCATCATGAGTCTCTCGGCCGGCGCTTATGCCATGGGCGGCGCTTCCGGCGCGCATGTCAACTATCCGACGACCGGCAAGATTGGCGCCGTCATGATGAATCCGTACGGCATTGCACCGCTAACGGCAGTGATTCGCAACGGCGGCTATTCCCTTTCCGACATCTCGGTGCGCATCGTCCCGAAGGACGGCGGCCAGGAAATCACCTATACGGTGAGCGACGCCAAGGCCCGCACGCATGGCGGCATTCCGATCTTCGGTCTCTATGCCGGCTACCGCAATACGGTTGAGGTTTCCTACACCAAGACCACCGAAGGCAAGAGCGAACGGGTTGAAAAAGAGGTTTATCGCATTTATGCCGGTCCTGCCAATATTGCTACTGCGGGCTACGCCGGCGTGACTTCAGTCTTCCCGGTGGCTGAAGTCAAAAAGGTTGATCCTGCGTTCAGCGACCGCCTCTACCTCATCAACAACATGATCGCGGCAACGCCGAACACGACCCGCGCGGTCTGGAACAACCCGATGGGCGGCGCACTCGAATGGAACCGTTATCCGCAGAACGCCATCTACGACACGAAGGGTGAGATCCGCTGGTACATGGAACCCTCGAAGATCTACGACCCGAACAATATCTATATGGCCGGCATCATGATGGGCTTCCGTCAGAACAATGACGGCGCGTTCACCTGGGGCTACGGCCAGCGCTACGTCAAGTACGATCTGATGGGACGTGAAATCTTCAACCGTCAGCTGCCCGACGGCTATGCCGACTTCTCGCACGCCATGGATCCGATGCAGAACGGCAATTACCTCGTGCGCGTTGCCTCTGCCGACCATGCTCGTCCCGACGGCAAGCATGTCCGCACGGTTCGCGACGTGATCATCGAAGTGGATCAGAACGGCACGGTGGTTGACGAATGGGCGCTCTGGGACATCCTTGATCCCTACCGCAACAATGTACTGAAAGCGCTCGACCAAGGCGCAGTATGCCTCAACATTGATGCGACGAAGGCCGGTCAGACGATTACTGCCGAACAGCTTGCCGAACTCGATAAGACCGACAACTTCGGCGACATCGTCGGTGCCGGCGCAGGCCGCAACTGGGCGCACGTCAACTCCGTCGACTACGACCCGACCGACGACTCCATCATCATCAGCTCCCGTCATCAGTCCGCGCTCATTAAGATCGGCCGCGACAAGCAGGTGAAGTGGATCATGGGTTCGCCCGAAGGCTGGGGTCCGAAGTTCGCTGACAAGGTGCTTAAGCCCGTCGACAAGGACGGCAAGCCCATTAAGTGCGAAGGTTCTAAGTGCGAAGGCGACTTTGACTGGACCTGGACGCAGCACACCGGCTGGCGCGTCGACTCTAAGTCTGATAAGGATGTCTTCTACCTCTCCGTTTTCGACAACGGCGATGCCCGCGGCATGGAACAGCCCGCGCTTCCTGAAATGAAGTATTCGCGTGCGGTCGTCTACAAGATCGATCAGAAGAAGATGACGGTCGAACAGATCTGGGAATACGGCAAGGAACGCGGCCACGCTTGGTACAGCCCGGTGACGTCGCTTACTGAGTACTATCAGGATAAGAATTCTGTCTTCGTCTACTCCGCCACGGCCGGCGCTCAGTTCAACTTCAAGACCGGCGCGTTTGAATCCGCTCCGAACCCCTACATTGATGAATTCAAGTGGGGTGAAAAAGAACCGGCCGTTGAAATTCAGTTTAAGAATACTTCGGGCTATCAGGCCATGCCTGTTGACCTGAAGAAGGCATTCAACTAATTCCTCTTCCTTCTTTATTTGCCGGACGGATGAAGCGTCCGTCCGGCTCTTCAAACAACTCCTTAACCGTCCGTATCAGCAGTCTGTACGGACGGATTTTTTTAGAACTTCCAACTCGCGTGGGCTTGTGTGTTATAGCCTTTGCGGACCCCAGTGTAGGCATTGAGACCAATGGAGAGGTCAAAGGTATTGGCGTAGTTCTGATACGTCCATCCAAGAGACGCAATACCCGTACTGCCTTCCAAATCAGCTTCATTCAAGACCAATGTCCCGTAACGATCCTGAGCATGTCCTTTGGCATCGGCTTTGAAGGCGTACTCATAGGTGAGCGCCGCATAAGGATGCATCCTTCGGTCATACTGATACTCCATCAGAGTGCCTAACTGTCCTCGATGAGCGTTAAGCGAATTAAAGTGGAAAGTCGCGCCTGAAACCTCCGACGAGCCGGCAGCCTTGTATGACTCGCCTTCACGGCCATCATAGAAGTAATTCAGGAAGGTGCGGTTCTTCAGTTTTTTGGTCAGCTGAAATTCGCCGTAGGCGCCCGCATGAGCCCCCCAATAAGCACTGGTGCGGTCAAATTCAGCCTTCACTCCAGCAATTGGTACATCGAATTCGCTCCGAATCATCCCGCCCTTCACGTAACCCGTGAAGTGCAGCCAATCAACTGCCGCGGCACAGTTGCCGTAAATACCGACGCCGACATAGTTATTCTTGCCGTCTCCCTTGACATGTCCTATCGGTGAAGTCGTAGGAGAACGCGCATCATATGTGCCGCGCCCCATTTCCAAGAAGGCACCGACCTCTGACTGCTGCAGTTTGAAGGCGTATCCCAGCAATCCGGACACAATTGTCTCATCCAGATCGCCGCGAACATCCAACTCGTAGCCGCCTACCCGTGCCGCGGCGAAGGGACCAGGCTGCCGAGTTCCTTTCCGAGACTTGAGCGTTGAATCAATGAGAAGCTCATCCGCAGCAAAAAGCGCTGCTGCTGAGGAAAGACTCGACAGCATCAAAACATTGGTTTGGTCGTTCACCTTGTCTTTGCTCGGCCGCCGATTCTTGATCTTCGCAATAAGCATTTGCTCTGTTTTCATCGAAAGATCGTAATCGTCTTGGGTGAGTTCACTCTTTTCGACGCGGGCTAAAGACTTAACGGATTCCACATTGAGATCCCGTTTAAGTTCACTGACGGAAGTCCCCGCTGCCAGACGATTGGTCAAATCATTTAAAGCAATGCCGTTGGAGCTATTGATCAACCGAATTTCATCGCCCGCCTTCAAATTCAATGCAGCCCCGGAAAGCGTGATGCAGCTGGACTTGCCGGCATCGGAATGAAGCAAAACAGGGGATGAACCCTTCACAGAAACAACCGCCTCGTCTGGACCGAGAGAAGACAAGAGCGCTGGGGTCAGCAGAAAGTTCAAACTTGCACCGGGTGCTGCAGAGAGTTCAGTGAGCTGAGACCGATCGGTAATATTCCAGTATGCGTTTTTATCCGCAGTACCAGAACTGACATGCATAGCAATCGTACCGTTGTCGCTTATGCGAGTATTCCCCGAAAACTGCACCAGTCCCTTTTTTGTACTGTTGATGTAAATGCGGGCATCGTTTTCTGCAGATATCTCAGACTGACTCAGCGTAACAAAATCTTTTTGAATATCCGCTGCGGAATTGTCGATGCCTACCAAAGCTTGGGAGGCATTGGTTGTCAGTGAATCCGTCACCGTCACCTTAGCCGCATTCTTCAAATACACAGCTTGTGTAATGCCTCCGGACATTTGAATATTGGCCGCTTTCGCCGTGACATCTGCTTCGCTCGCAGCACGAATGCCGATCGCTTCAGTATTGTCACGAAAATCCATCGTCAGCTCATCCAAAACGTTAACCCTATGAAAAGCATACAGCCCATAGGCGGTCTTGGTTTTACTGACTGAAATATCAGTTTTGCCTGCAATGGAATAGTCGCGATTCGAAAGGAGCGCTAGCGCGCAGCCTCTTGCATTAGGAGCATCCTGAATAGAAATGCGTATTGGACCAGAAACCGAAATTTGCTCGGCAGGATTTTTATACTTGGATTCATCACCCTGTCCCACGTACAAAGCATCAATAAATTCCAGATTTTTCGAACCGCTGCCATTTAACTGCAGACTGAGCGATTCGGCAGAGAACCTGCCGCCGTGCCAGACCCTGATGCCATTCATTTTTGGATCTTGGACTCCCGCAGTCATCGTTATGTCGGCGAATTTCGTATTCAGGGATCCGTAAGGCCGAACGTCCGCTCCAAAAGTTCGCTGCGGACTCACAGCGATTGTGGATCGATCAACGTTCATCGTAAAACCCCTAGTGAAAGTTCCCGCTCCGGACAGCACAACTCCGCGAGCTACAGACCCTTCCATCAAAGTCCTCTGTGTATCGACGCTAAGCAAAGCGCCCTCAGAAACACGTATGAAGTGTCTGTTATAGAAGTCGCTGTTGCCGTAATCTGTTGAATCATCAGATTTTTGCAGAATCAAATTGCCGCCGGAAAATGCAATACCGGCCTCCGTTTCGGATTTAACAACACTTGATTTACTGCGATTATTCGTATTTTGTAAAGTCAGCGTTTCCTTGGGATCTATTTTTATCCGCACCAATTGATCTGCTCGTTTCGAACGAACCGTATTGGCATAGTCAACAGAATAATTTTTGCTTTCCTTAAATTCCGTACTTTTCTCAATGCACGGGTTTGCCGCAATAGTATTACTACCGAACACTAGGCTGACCGCCAGTGTTACAGATGAAAGATTTCCCTTTTTCATAAATCATCCTCAGGTTGAAAATTCATCAGCTCTGCCAAAAAACCTTTGCTTCAAAGCACAGAGCTGTAGGCGCTTCAGGACAAAATGAAAACGACATTCATATTTACATTGAAGACATCCATTTTCACCCTGCACATTTTTCAATCTAACAGACAAAATCTTCCATTTTTTGATAAAAATCAGCGTAAACCCTGAATAAAAATTCAATCACAAATTAGCAAAATAACAACAACGATAAATAAATTTAACTAAAAACACAAATTATTACGATAGATTAATATTTAGAAACTCGAATAATATCGTTAATTACGCTTTGAAGATATTAAAGATCCAGATTTATCATTCTCTGGATATTTTTCAAGCTCGAATATTTTCGATTGATGAGAGGAATATTCTCGCGTTTAAAACCGGCATTTCTCATGGCGTGAAGAACTTCGAAAAGTGCAATGAAGCCCTTAACTGCGCCGTCATACAGATACGCAAAGATAAAATCGTCTGAACGCTGGCCGCCAATCACCGTTTAAGAGCCTTTCCGCTCTGAAGGACGGAAATTCCCTCCGGAGCCCTTACGCGTTTTTTTGGTGCTTGGGGATCTCTTCGAATGGGTTCCTGCTGCTGCACCTGCACATCTCTTGCAAGAAGGCCGGTTCGCTTGAGGAGCAGCAGACCGCTGCTCCGGATAGGCTCTTAGGAGCGACCCGCGCCTATGTTGTTATCGGCCACAACGTAGGAGCCGCACGGAAAACCGTACCTCGGACAGCAGAATCTTGCCCGAGTCAGGCCGACATCCAAGGTCGCTTGATGCTGAGAGACCTCCTCATCCTTGAGGGGCGGCCCGAAGGTGTCAGGGAAATCCGGATATATTTTTAAATTTCATGGGATGAATAAAAATATCGGCGGACTTCCCCTTTTTAGTAAGCAAGCCTCCCGTCATTCACGGCAGAAACAAAACCTCATGTTTCCTCGTTCCTCCCGCTGGGACTGTACCAGCGGGAGGATTTCGCTTTCGCCAGTGAAATCAGGAGGCAGTCATCCACACTAGGGCTTCCCGGCGATGATTCCCTCGATCTGCTCTTTAATGGCAGCAATGAGGGTACTCACTTCCATGCCGCTCCGGGCACTGATGTCGGCAATCTTCACGTGAGGCAGCATGACGCGGGCGAGCGGCGTCTGCAGGAGCTTAAATTTGGGCGAAATGCGCGCCATGCGCTCCTTAAGCGCCGGGAAATCCTTGATGAGGTCCTTTAAATAAGTCTCGGCAGTGATTTCCGGAACGGTTTTCGCTCCCTCTGATGGGGCAGCAGCGGCGCTCTCCGCAGCCGGGTTCTGCCGAGCCGGAGCTTCGGGCTCCTGAATCTGGTGGAGACGCTCGACGCTGTTTTCCCAATTTAAAAGCGTGCGGGAGCCCTGCATCTCGCGGATCTTGGTGCAGTCCTGCATCATTTCCAGCACGCCGCGGAATTTGCCCTCTGCATCGCGCACCGCAACATAGATGATGTAGATGAATTGACCGGGCTTATTGATCCAGAACTCTGCTTTGCTTTGTTCGCCGGAGCGGAACTTCTCGATGATCTCCATGACGACAAACACGCTCGTGCGCGGATGGCAGTTCTGCACCTGTCGCCCGATTACATTCTTGCTGCGCGGGAAGACGCGGTGTTTGGTGTCGCTGTAAAAACGGACGATCTCGTTTTCATCGACATAGGTGATGTCGACGGGCAAGTGCCGATAGATGAGATTGATCTGATCGAGCGTGAGGTTTCCGGTGCTGACATCAAACGTCTGCTGAGGCGAAGCTGTCTTGTGCCCGTATTTTGCAAGCAAGGCAGCCAAGTCGGCAGCCAAATCACCATCGGCTGCCTTCGCTTCCGGCGCTGCCTTGACGGGCTCGGCTTGCTGCGCGGTCTGCCCCCAGGCATAGCCGATTTCCCGATCGCCCGCCTTCATCTGCTCGAATTCTGCGGCCGGAATGAGCGCTAAGGAAGTGGGATAGAGAATCGTTTCTTCCTTGGCCATCAAGTCGCGCAGATCATCGACAATGGTCTGCTGCCTGGCGATGAATTCATCGTCCTTGTCGGCATCGAGGAGCGAACGGGCCTTATTGATTTCATCGCGGATGAAGTCATCCAAGAGCCACATGGTGTCGGTCGGGCGATCAAAGCCGTGACGCTCCAAGGCCGAATAGAGCTGATTCTGCTTGCGGCTGAAGTGGATCTTGTACTTTTCCAAGCGGTCGTAGAGCTCAAGCCACTGGTTCTTGATCAGCGGGTACTGCACCAGATCCTCGATCTCCTTCAGGATCCCCCGCAGCGTATCGTTTTCTTGGTAATAGTGCGAGAGCGGATGATCGGCCGGGAGCTCCGGGCGTTTCGTGGAGAGCACGTCGCTGAAGAGATCAATCATCGCCTGAATGTCTTCCTTGCGGCATTCATCGGGATCGAGCGATTGCTGACCTTGTTCGGCCACGGCAAACTCATAGGGCTCCAAGGTGCCCAATTCTGCCTTGGCTCTCTTGCGGCCCTCTTCGAGAGTGATTTCGCCCGCGTTGTACGCGCGCTTCAATTCCATCATCGTCTGGAGCTTCTTCTCGTCAATGGATTTGCCGAGGTTCTCCCGCATTTTTTTGTTGCTATAAGTAGTCATTTTGTCCTCATCGGCCCGCCTGCTTGCCAGTCCATTGGCAACAGAGCGGAATTGAGTCTCAATTCTATTGACGGATGAAATATTGTTCCATGAATACATTTGTGCCTGAATTTGACTGGGTTTCAGGCAGCACAAAATGGGCGGACGCGGATCGTCTGCCCAGTACAAAGCAGTGTCGTCTTTGCCTCCGCGACGGGAGCCTCAGTAAGGCTCATGATGATGAATCGTGTCAAGACTCAAAAGACTGCGGATTTGAAATTCCATGGATGGGCGGTGCGTCAGTGAAAAAGCAGCGCGATAGGTTCGCGCTGCTTGGACTGAAACGGCCTCCTAAAAAACACTCCGCTCACGGACGGATCCGTTAACCGCGCGTTCAGGACGCCAAACGCGGTTGTTTCAGCAGCCCGCAGCCGCCCTGCCCGGGGTCAGAATTTCCAAGCTGCCTGCAGCTGCGCACTGATGCCGCGGCGCTTGCCGGCGTATCCGTTCATGCCGGCATCAAACTCAAAGTCTCTCGCTTCGTTCTGATACGTCCAGCCCAGGGAGACAATACCGGTGCTGCCTTCGAGATCGGTACCATCTAAAGCCAAATCACCGTATTGATCGGCGGCGCGCCCTTTTGCATCGGCCTTGAATGTGTATTCATAAGTTAACGCAATATAGGGTCGCAAGTCAGCCGTATAAGCATACTCAAACACCGACCCCAACTGTGCCCGATGCGAATTGAACGACGCAAAATGGAACTTGGCTCCAGCCACCTCAGCAGAACCAGAAGCGGTATGCATCTCACTTTCTCGGCCATCGTAGAAGTAATTCAGGAACGTACGGCTCTTAAACTTTTCCGAAGCCTGAAATTCACCATATGCACCGAGGTGAGCTCCCCAATAATTGCTGGTACGGTCAAAGTCAACTTTTACCCCTGCTAAAGGCACAGAGAATTCGTTGCGCAGCCAGCCGCCCTTGACATACCCCGTGACATGCAGCCAATCCATTGGTGTTGTGTAATTGCCATAGACGCCGAAGCCCACATAGTTGTGTTTGCCGTCGCCCTTCGTTTCTCCAACGAGAGTCGTTGCGGCTGTGCGGGTATCGTATGTTCCATGTCCCATTTCCAAGAAGGCCCCGACTTCAGAATCCCGCAGGTTGAAAGCGTAGCCGAGAAGACCTGAAGTCACTGTGGTGTCTAAAGCTCCGGCAACATCCAAATCGTATTTTCCTGCTCGTGCCGCCGCAAAGGGGCCGGTCTGACGCACACCCTGCCGAGACTTCATTGTGGAATCGATCAAAAGTTCGTCGGCAGCGTACATTGCTGCTGCTGACGCGATGCTCGACTGCATCAGCGCATTGGTCTGATCGTTAACTTTGTCAATATTCGGACGCTTGTTCTTGATAGTTGCCGTCAATAAGTAACTGCTCTTCATCGTGAGATCGTAGTCATCCTTGGTGAGGTCACTTTCTTGCACGCGAGAGAGGGATGCCATGTGCTTTACATTGAGATTGCCTTTAAGTTCATTCAAAGAAGTGCCGGCAGTCAAAAGATTATGTTCGTCATCCAAAGCCACACCAGCATAACTTTCAATAAGACGAATTTCATCACCAGCCTGCAAATTAAGACCAGCTCCTGACAACGTGATAGTGCTTGCTCCGGCAGCTGAAGCAGACGAATGCAGTATTACCGGAACCGTTCCGTAAGCCGTTATCAAAGCCTTGTTGGCCGTTAACTCAGAAAGTGCTTCGGCAGTCAAGAGGAAGTTTAAAGAAGCATTGGGAGCAATCGTGAGGGTTGAAAGCTGAGAAAGCCCAGTCACATTCCAGTAAGAATTCTCATCAGCATTTCCCGAACCAACGGTAAGGTAAAGCCCTCCAAACGTCCTGCCGACGTATTGAAATCTCGTAACACCAGTGAATTGGACTTTTCCTTTTCCCAAACTATTTATAATGACAGTTCCGTTATTCCATGCAGAAATCATCGATTCTGCTGTCGTGACGAAGTCTCTTTGTACCTCAATAATACCTTGGTCTCTTGCGTACAAGGCTTCTTGAGCATTGGTTGTAAGCGATTCTGAGATAATTGTAATTGAATCATCTCTCGTCCAAACAGCAGTGGACTTTCCTCCTTCATTATAAATAGCAGCAGTTTTAATTTTTAATATATTCTGATTTTCTTCATCATCAGGAGAAATACCATAATAATAATTATAATTAGAATTAAAAATACCATATGATTCAGTATTCCCGCTGAAATTTATGGTCAGATCATCGTTCAAATTCACTGCGTCAGCGTAGGCGACATACAAGCCATAAGCATGATGAGTATTCTTCACTGCAAGTTGGAGTGAATCGGCAAAATGATAATCGTACCAACCTACCAATCTGAGTGCTATCGCATCAGTATTAAGAGCATCTTGAAGCGAAATCTTTATTGGAGCTGAAAAGTTCAAACCCTCCTTACGGGATCTATCGTTATTGATATTAAAACCATAAAATTTTTTTAGAGATTTTGAATTACGGCCATTAATGTCTATATTGAGCTTATTCGCACTCAAAACACCATCATCCAAAATGATGCCAGTCAAACTAGAATCGCTGTCTCCAGCAGTTAATTTTACGTCAGCAAATGTCGTGTTCAAATGAGCTCGCTGCGCTAATCTCAATCCCGCCACATCTCGCCCCGTAGTGCTTCCTGAACGATCAAGATTGAGCGTAAAACCATCAGCAAAGACGACAGGGCTTGACTTGTCTGCATCGATGCCTCTGGATGCGGTACCGTTTAAAAGAGTACTTTCAGTATTAAACGTCAAAGCCGAAGTCGTCCCGCCATTCGCTCGAATGATCACGCCATCCCCTTCACGGCGGAGTATTAGCTTTCCGCCGTTGAACGCTATGTCAGAAGCGCCTGTCAAACCTGTCTCAACCACCGAGGCTTGGTCATTCGTTGTATTGTTGTTGATTAAGCGAAGTTCAGCATCTGGAGCAATTGTTATCGTTACTCCTGATCCAATAATAGTTCTCTTATCTGAAGTGATCGTTTCATTGTTGGTAAAGTTTCGGTCAGAGTTTATTTCGATATCATTATTATGACCCGCAAATGCAACACCATCGAAAACCAAATTAAGAGCCAATACTAAGGCAGTAAACCTTCCGTACTTCATCTACTCTCCCCTTATAAAATATTTAAATAAAAGTCTTTGAATCTGGAGAGAAATAATCAACTTCGTATCCAAGTTCAAAAATTTGAACTACGAAATAAAGGCATCAGCAGCCGCACAAATACAGCCATCCGCGCAATTTTTCTTAGGTTTTATAAAGACGAAAATTCATTTTCGCGCTAGCTGACTTTATAGATACGAAATATCTCTGTCAAGGAAAACAAATACAAGCAGAAATACGAAAAGAAAACACCATAGATTACTTGTCAACACTCCTAAATCGACACCCTAATCCACATCTCCTCTGCCATTAGAAGAATATTTTGCCATCAACGGCATCGTATTCATCAAAGAAATGAATACACAAGAATATCCCACCATGAAATACTTCTGTGATGTGATAAGCAGATGCCAAAGAATTTAACGAACCGGTGCACCATCAACAAATATTATGTGCCTAAATATTCTCTGTGGAAAAGAGCTTAATGATTCCCATTTAATGAAATGGTCCCGGTTATTCTTATAAAACAGAAATAACCCTCTGCGATCACAGAATAAATTAAAGCCAAAAGAAGGATAGTTTTAGTTATAGACCTTCCAGGCATCAAGACAAAAATATCGCAGCTTAAAAAAGCAATTATCGCGTTCAAAGCTTTGTACTTCCGTACATCATTGATGGTTTCCTGCCAATGACCCGGCTCTAATGCCGACACACTGAAGGAAACTCACCTAAAACGGAATACTGAAGATGTAAGAGCGTTCTTCTATACGAAGAACCGAGGCCTCCTCGGCGTCTTCCCACCTATGCCCCATGCCAAAGTCTCCAATGCCGCAGCGCATGGAGGAATAAATGGGAAGACTTTATTGTTTGTTATTTATTGATTTTCCAGTGCCTTATTTTTATTGTTAAGAATATCAATCTCCAGACGGTTGTATGGAATTTCGATGCCGGCTTCAGCAAATCGGCGAAGCAGATTCATCATGATGTCGGTCTTAATGCCTGCCGTGCCGTTCACCGGATCTTCAACCCAGAAATTGACATTGAGATCAATCCCTGAACTTGCAAATCGCGAAACGGAAGCCCAGGGTTTGCGGTCTTTCGGAATACGAGGGCGATCTCTGCCTACTTCATCGAGCATCAGTTCAAGCGCTTTTTTCACATCGGCGTTGTAAGCCACTGAGATCTCAACCGTCTGAAGCGTCGGCGAATCCGAATAGGAAAGGTTCTGTACCTGCGAGGTAACGAACGACTCATTCGGAACGATGCTTTCAACGCCGCCCGCACTCCTCACGACCGTAAAGCGCGTATTGATTTCCGTCACCTTGCCGGTGAAGCCGCCGACCGTTACGAGGTCGCCGATCTTCACAGACTTGTCGAGCAGGATGATGAAGCCCGACACGTAATTCGAAGCAATCTTCTGGAGTCCGAAGCCTAAGCCGACGCCGAGCGCACCGCCGAAGACCGAGAGAATAGTGAGATCAATGCCGACCGTACCCAAGCCGATGATGACCGCGATCACCATCAGGAAAATTCGAACAACGCGGCCGAGCACAACCTTAATGTTGCCCGTCAGACTCTTCGCATCGGTGATCGTCTGTTCGATCATCTCGCTGATCCAATTAGCAGCAGCAACGGTGAGCAGGACCGAGCAGACTGCCATAAAGAGCTTCCATACGGTCATGTTGCCCGAGCCGATTGGAATGGCTGTCGCGTCAAGCACATCAACGAGATGCGTGAGGACCCCGAAGAACTGCAGGATCGCCAAAATCCAGAACGTGACGACGATCGACTTCGTAATGCGGGGTGAAATGATGCTCGAACCCACCATTGCCTGCAGAAGTCCCAAAACGATTGCAAGCAGTGAGTAGGCATAAAAGAAGCTGTAGGCGACCTTTAAGAGCACCAGACTGGATGCCTGATACCCCATCATCACTGCGCCGTAGGCACAGCACGCCGTTACGGAACCGGCCGCAAGTCCGAAAGCAATGGCATTGACAACGCTCAGCGCAAGACGCTTCATGCGCTGCGTAAACCGCTCTTTAAGCTCATGCGGCGGCATATGTCGGGCAACGACGCTGCGCACAAGCTTTGAACACATCAGGCCGGCCAATACGGCAACGACGATAACGCAGAGCTGGAAAAGGACATTGCCCCAAGTGAGGCCTTCCAAAAGCTTTTCAAAGAAAACGACAAAGTAATTGGTCGTATCGGCAATGGCGTCAGTGAGGTGTTCCGTACCCATCGACAAATCAGGCCCATGCACAGCAGCATCGGCCGCTTCTGCTGCTGCGGATGAGGCTGCAGCGGTTTCAGTAATTGCCATATATTCAACTCCAATCGGTGTCTAAGCTGATGAATTGCAAAAAATAAATGTCAGCCGCATCTCTGCAGGCAAAGCGGGCTGACCAAAAGCTGCACGGATCATAACGGCACAATGCGATTTTTGGCGGATACAAATGATTGGGGTTTAATTACACCCCTGTCTTCCTTTCTGCTCGCTTTCCCGAAGATGGTTTACAAATACAGGGGCATTGCAAGGGAAAAGCCATATTCACAGGAAACCCGCCGAACAGCAAAAGTTCAGGAACAAGACATTGTTAAGCACAAACTATCAGGAATCGTCTGTCATTTCTATCCTAACAACGCTGACGCCATCATTGAGCGTTCTGGCTCTATAGTGGACTCAGTTCCTCACTCTAATCGCACCGAGCCGCCGCATGCGACGCATTTTTGAGCAGCTTCCCTACTTTCTGCCGGCCGAACCCGCCCCTTTCGCACGGCTTTTCCTCACCGAAGGCATTCGCCGCGAGGTTGCCAAAGGCGAACTCCTCAAACGCGGCGGAGAATCCCAGCGTCTTTTCTTTTTGGAGTCGGGGCTTTGCGCTTATTACGCTGCGGAAGCGGAAAATCACCGCCCGACGATCCTCTCGGTTTTGCTCCCCGGCCGCGCGATGGGTGACCTTACAGCCAGCGTGGGCACACGCTGCAATGTATTCACGCGGGCGCTTGAAAAAAGCATCGTGCGCGTCGTGCCGCCCGCGGTGCTCACCGCCGCACTGATGAAGGATCCGGCACTCGCTCAGCTTGAAATCCGCTCCGTCATTGCCAAAGAGGAATCCATTCTGGAAGGCATGACGGCGAACTTCATTCGTCCGCCTGCCGAACGGATTGTGATCTGTGCTAAAGCCCTCTGCCGAGCAAAAAATGTGTCGCCCAGCAGCGGCTGGCACAGACTGCCGCTCACGATATCTGCCGAACGCATCGGCGAGATTGTCAACCTCAACCGCGTGAGCGTTGCCCGACAGATGTCCTCCTGGATGAAAGCAGATCTTGTTCGCCGAGACGGGCGAAAACTGCTTTTTTCCGACCAGCTCTTTGCCGCCGTTGACGACTGGATTGAGAATCCCGTGCCGAAATGCCCGCTGCCGGCTTAAACGGCAAACGGCTCCGAGGTGATGAGACCAAGAAGCCGTTTGAGCTTAGCCGAATGAAGATCGAATGGCTTCGATCTGACTGGAATGACGTTACTTCAGAGTGCGGATGTACTCTGCCGCAGAATCCACAGCGATGCGCCCCGAATTAACGGCGAAGCCTACCGTCGAGCCCGCCATCAAAAGATCATACGAGTCGCCGTACATGCCGCCCACATCGTTTCCGGCCGCGTAAAGTCCCGGAATCGGGTCCTCTTCGGGCGTAACGACTTCAAAGCGTTCATTGGCCTTAATGCCGCCCAAGGTCCCAAGAGAGCTCGCCACGGACTTGATTGCATAGAAAGGACCGGTCTTCACTTCGCGCAGATATTTCGGGTCCTTGGCAAATTCAGCATCGTGACGAACGTCACAGTAGCCGTTATATTCCGCCACTGTCTTCTTGAGCTTATCGGCATTCATGCCGGTCGCTTTCGCGAGCCCGTCAAGCGTATCCGCCTTAAACGCCCAGCCAGCCTGCACCGCACCATCCCAGTCCTTCTGGAACTCGGTTAGCTTAGTGCCGACCGGCACCATTACGCCTACGCCGAGGTCAATGCCCTGGTCCTTTTCCATATGATCAAGCGTCTTCTGGTCATAGACCACGAACATCGTTCCGCCGATGCGTTCCAGGGCGTTGCCGGCAAACGGCCATTCGAGCATGATTTCTTCGTTGCAGAACCGTTCGCCCTTGGGCGACAGCCAGAGATGCGGCTGCTTGGCGGTAGCGCTGACCTGATTGGTCGTGGAAACGCCGCGGGGCCCCGGACGATAAGAGGCCTGCACCTCCGTGCCTTCCTTCCCGCCGCCAACGGCCCAGGCCATCTGGATGCCGTCGCCGGTCTTGCCCGTCTGCGCGAGGCCGTCCGCATCGGCAAAGCGGAGATATTTCTCACGCATGGTCTTGTTGTCAAAGAAGCCGCCCGTCGCAATGATGGTCGCCTTGGAACGGATGGTGATCTTGTCGCCCGCTTTGTTCGTCGCTTCAACGCCGACCACGCGGCCGTTTTCGGTAATGAGCTTCTGTCCCCAAGTGTTCGTCAGAAGCGTCTGCCCGGCTTTCTTATACTTGTCGATAAAGAGGTTGATCCAGCCCGCACCGCGGCCCTCGTAAATGTGCCAGGTGTACAGACCGTTGGGATAGTTGGAAAAGAGCTTTTCGAACTTCACGCCGTTCTTGATCATCCAGTCAATCGTATCGGCGGAGCGGTCAACGAAGGCCCGGACCATGCGCGCATTGCCGCGCCAATGACCGTAATTCATGATTTTCATGAATGCTTCGTCTTTGGTGAGACCATAGTTCCAGTTGCGCTGCATAGCACTCTCAACGGCAAAGATGCCTTCGGAATATTTGCCGGTGCCGCCTGGAAGACCAGACTTTTCAAGCGTGATGACCTTCATGCCCTTTTCGGCGGCTGCCCAGGCAGCTGCGGTGCCGGACGCACCCGCGCCGATTACGCAGAGGTCGGCTTCATAAGCCGCATCCGCAGCAAATGCAGGATTCATCATCATGACTGCTGCCGCGGCAGCAGCCGTCATCGCGAATTGTTTCATTCTTGCTCTCCTTTGAATCAGCGGACGTCCCTAGAGACGCGGGCTCTTTTTCAAGGGAAGAGTGTTGATCAGCAAGACAAATTTCGTCTGTAGCACAAACTACAAAATGAGCTCAGGAAAAACGCGCAGACCGCAAACGGATAAACGCATCCTTCACCATCTGCGCCGAAAATGAACATATGCAGGCTCCCTACTGCCTGCGGCCATTCAAAAGGAGAATGACATGCCGAACCTCTCTCGGCGCAAGTGGCTTAAAACCGCTGCGCTCACCACAACACTCTTTGCCGGCGCTTCATCCGCATCTGCCAAAGCATTTGATCCGATGCCCGAAAAGTGGGATGAAACGTTCGATGTTGTCGTCATTGGTTCCGGATTTGCCGGTCTTGCCGCCGCTATTGAAGCTCGGCTGGCCGGCGCTTCGGTCTGCGTATTGGAGAAGATGCGCGTCATCGGCGGCAATTCCATCATCAACGGCGGCATCATGGGCGTTCCGGGAACACCCATGCAGAAAAAAGAAGGCCTCGAAGACTCGCCGGAACTCATGGCCAAAGACATGATGACCGAAGGGGGCGGACTCAACCAGCCCGAAAAAGTGCGGCATCTCTGCGAAGAGGCGCTCCCGACCTGGGAGTGGACCATCCAAACGCTCGGCGTTGAATGGGTCGAGGAGCGCGTGGCGCAGGAAGGCGGTCATTCCGTGCCGCGCTGCGCGATTGTTAAAAACGGCTCCGGTTCCGGCATTGTCCTCAAGGAAGCTGCAAAGCTTGAAGCGCTTGGGGTTAAACCGCGCACCCGCACTTATTTGGAGCGCATCATTCGGGATGCCGACGGCCGAGTGAAAGGCGTTCAAGTTCGTGAGGGCTACAGCTTCCCGAAGGCCGATTCGGGGAAGGTGAAGTTCATCGCCGCCCGCAGAGCCGTTGTACTCTGCCACGGCGGCTTCGGAGCTGATATCAAATACCGCTCCATTCAGGATCCGAAGCTCACGGAGAAACTCGGCACCACTTGCCAGCCGGGCGCTACCTCTGAAGCCTGGCGCGAGGCTGCCCGCATCGGCTGCCAATTGATTCAAACGGACTGGATCCAGTGTGCGCCTTGGACCTCGCCCGTCGAAAAGGGGATGGGCATTGCGCTTTTCTTTGCGCAGGGCGCTGCGGCCATGTTCGGCGTGTGGGTGCAGGATAAGACCGGAGAACGTTTCGTGGATGAACTTGCCAACCGGAAAGTGCGAGCCGACGCCATCATGACGCTCCTCAATGAAGGTATTCACTGCTACGCGGTAGTGGATGCCAAAGGCGTCGAACCGATGGGCATTTCTCGCCCCGGCCTGCTGCAGAAAATGCTCGAACGAGGCTGCGTGAAGCAGTATGAAACGCTCGAAGCGCTCGCCGCCGGTGAAAAGATCAATATTGAGGGTCTTCGAAAGAGTGTCGAGGAATGGAACAGCGCCGTTAAGAGCGGCACAGATGCACATTTCAAACGCTATGTCAATAAGAAGGCCCAGCCAATGGGAACCGGACCTTGGTACGTTTCGACAATGGTGCCTAAAGTTCATCACTGCATGGGCGGGATCTATACGGATATGCAGGCGCGGGCGCTCGATATCTCGACCGATGAACCGATCCCAGGCCTTTTCGCTGCCGGCGAAGCGACGGGCGGCGTGCACGGTGCTGTTCGCCTCGGCTCCTGCGCCGTCACAGACTGCTTGGTCTACGGCCGCATTGCGGGCCGCACAGCGGCTCAAAATGAAAGCTGGATGTGAATAAACAGGGTTCTGCCAACGGCTGAATCGAGTTTGGCCTAAGGGCTTTGAAGGCGGTTCGCGCACTGCACGCGGCCGCCTTTGCCGTCAGCGTTCGCCGATCTTGGCAAGCTCCGCTGCAGCGCCCATCTCCATGGAGAAGAAAGCATGCCCGGATTCGTGGAGAAGCGTCGAGCGGTCGGCGTTCTTCCAGCGCGCGAACAGCCGTTGTTCGGGGAAGAAGTCGCCCTTGGAGCCTTGATAAAGCTTGCCTTTGTGCTTGCTCAAGTCTTTTTCCCAATCGGGCGTGCTATCTTGCGCCGCGGCAGGCTGGGGCATCCACGGACTGCGGCCCCTGGAAACAGCAGAAGTGGCGACTTGGTTCTGCGGCCTGCCTTTTTCGTAAACAGTTATGATCCACGTGCTCTTGCTGTGCTTGGTCTCTCCTCGCCACACCTTCGTCATTGCCAGCAAGTAAACGCCGTCAGTTTAAACAACTCGATCTGGGTTCGTGTTGGTCTTACTTAAACGGGCATCATCAGCCTCTGCAACGTCAAGAAACCGTTGGATCTGATCAGCCGCCCCCGGGTGCTTGGCATCGATGTGTGACCAACCGTAGCCACCTGCGTACTCTCTGTTGGGGTTCCCCCTGAACTACGGGTTACCTGCTCTACATTTCGAATCGCCGCGGTGGTTCAGAAA